>Ga0160472_100404_pt1 | contig 34970 bp, 33 predicted proteins | sample HID1973M_E11MG_FD_108267 | JGI IMG/M metagenome (GOLD analysis project Ga0160472, IMG submission 108267) | Enriched mosquito-associated microbial communities from UW Madison campus, WI, USA - HID1973M_E11 MG | ecosystem: Host-associated > Arthropoda: Insects > Digestive system > Unclassified ... | reverse complement strand
GAACTTCTCGTCTCACCGGACACCAGTCGGCGGGCACGGCGCACCAAGACCATGCAGTGATGAAGGGAAAGGTGTGCAATTTTCAGCCGCCAGAACCATGCAAGTTTCGATCGGCGTTGACAGTTACCTTCTAACGTCCGAACGACAGAAACGGGGACAAGCGACGACTGAGGTGAGCTCGTACCCAGCCGCAGTTGGTTCGACACCAGCCACTCATCCTCCTCCCGGGCCGGATTCCATGCCGATAAGTCCTGTTAGCGGCATGGCGTTTCAACGCGCAAAACTGCCCGGCCATCGGATGGGGCTGACCCAATGTCCGTGAAATCAAGGGGTTAAGTCCCGTCGGCTGGCAGTTGGCACGCCCGAAGGATAGTCCTCCCCGGCACACCGAGAGATCTGGACGACGGGATAAGGTGGTCTGGTGAGATCTGCCGCCTCACGCCCGTGCTTTACGCCAGCTACTCTGGCCGACTCTCTGCCCCTCCCCCAGAACACCAGCTATGGCTGTGCCCGGCCAGAAGGAGCCACTCGGGAGCGGCCGCCGCTCCGGCGAACGGTCGCGTGGATGCACCCGGCTTGGCGCGCGGTACCGAACGTCGCGGTCTTGCAAGTCGCACGCCGCACTTCCGCAAAGGGGCGACGCTATACTTCGCGGCGATGCGTCCAGCGCATCCCCACCCCGCACAGCGAGAACCTGCCCCATGACCGAAGCCACCGCCCTGACGCCCGACGAACTCCAGGAGCTTGACGATCTGCTGGACGACCTGCGCCAGCGCGCCGAGGAAATCCCGCAATGGGAGTTCTGCGACGGCTTTCTCACAGCCCTGGTCTGCACGCGCCGCCGCATCCCCGCTTCCGACTACCTGCCCATGCTGCTGGGCGACGGGGCGGCGCTCGACGTAGCCGAGGGCAGCCCGCTGCCGTTGCTGCCCGCGTTCCATGAAGCGGCCCAGCAGGCCCGATTCATGGAACTGTGGCAGCGCCGATGGAACGAGGTGGAGCATCAGCTCGACCAGCCCGTGGAGACGCTGGAGGACGAGCGCACCTTCCAGCCCGAGGCCATGGACATGCGCGGCGCCATCTTGAGCCTGCCCCAGGAGGACCGCGCCGAGATGGGCGGGCGGGAAATACCGTCGTTTGGCCAGGTGTGGGCGCTGGGGTTCATGTTCGTGGTGGAGAACTGGCCCGAGGAATGGGCCGCCCCGCGGGACAAGGAGGCTGCCCAGTGGCTGGACGACGCGCTCGACGGCATCGTCGCCCTGACCGAGGACGACACCGGCCAGCCCGAGGTCTGCATGTACAGCGAGGATGGCCCGCCCAGCACCAGCCTAGCGCGCGTGGAAACCCTCGGCGAGGCGATCTGGGCTGTCTACGACCTGCGCCAGATCTGGAAGAGCCTAGGCCCGCGCGTGGAGGCCGTGGTGAAGGGCGACCAGCCCGGTCGCAACGACCCGTGCCCTTGCGGCAGCGGCAAGAAGTTCAAGAAATGCCACGGGGGATAAGGGCGAAGAGCTTTCCTTCCTCCAGACGTTCAGTTGTCGGAGCCCGGTCACGACCAGACATTCATCAACATTTGCCGGATGCCAATGCCAAACGACCTTGAGCACATCGAACCGGATGGGACTTACCAGCAAGCGATTGCGACGTTCAGGTCTTCGGCCCTTTCCACATCGTCGTGCCGGCTTGTGCACTACGCGGGCGTCGACAAGCCGAAGGCCAAGGACGTTGACGCCAGAGAGGTTGAGGCCGAGATTGCCGCCTGCGTTGCCGAAGGCTTCTACGTCGACTGCTTGTGTGAAGGCGGTCGACTGTTCATCTTGGTACAAGAGCCCGGCTGCCCGCTTCCCTCTTGGGAACAGGTCAAGGCTGAAGATGCCATCGTGGACGTTGACGCGCTTTTGGAGGCGGCCCGCCAGCGCGGCGAGCTTTGACCTAGTTCGGCCACAAGCGGTCATCAGAATCAGAGTTGTCGCACCGTCGTGACACCCCTCTTCGTGCTTCTGGCTCCGGCTGCTGATCGATGTTACGTTTCTTTCACTGTTCGATACCGAATAGTTTTCCCTCGGAGTCGCCACTCGCATCGCAAATCTTGAGAAAAAATTGCAAGATCACCTTGATTTCGGCAGACGCATTCTCAAGGGCTCCAAGTCTAATAAGACGATTCGGGCGCGGCCCGAGTTACTTCTAGCCGCGGCGTTGGCGTTGGCAATGGGGACGCCATCCTGCGCAGCGCAGGTGTCACAAAACGCGTCGTCACCGTTGCGAGCTTCGGACACTGCGCTGGCCGCTTCAACCGGATCTGCAGATCTGGGACCTCTGACGGTCCAACTCGAGATGGAACCCTACGCCGCTTCCTCGTGGCTCCGGCTTCAGGAACTGATCGAGCATCCAGAATGGTTGGCAAGCTTTCCGAGACTGGTAGAACAACTTCAGCTTCGCCCGACTGGCCCAATGGATCAAGTTGATACGACTCGACGTGAGGTGCAATGGCGCAATGACATCCAGGATCTGCCTGGCGGAATCATTATAAAGGGCCGCTATATGATGGGTCGACGCGGTCATCCGTATCAGTGGTTTCGTAGTCTAGACCTCTCTTTCAACCCGAAAGCCATCTGCATTAGTCAACTCGAAGTGCAACGCGTCTATGGCGTGGCCAAACCAAGGATGCCAGTCGCAATGGACGCCACATTCTCGTCTTGGCAGGAGCGACAGGTGCGCATCGGCTACGCATACTCATTGATCTATAGCCGCGACCTGCCCTCTGGCGCATATATGTTTAGCTTCGCATTTGCTTCCAGCGGATGCGCAGTCGAGATGAAGGTCGTGCAGGACCTAAATGAAGGCTGGGTCCGGTAGATGGTCCGCCTTGCGCTATGGGTTGTCTCCTACCGGATGGCGCCAGGTATCGGAGTTCGGAATCGATCAGGCGCTTGCCGGCCAGAGGGGGGGCATTGGATATTTTGGCCAAAGCTGCTGTCAATTGGACCAATTACGAGCGGGGGGGGCAGATGACGACAGAAATCGTAGTGCGCAGGTCAAAATGGAGTGTAATCAAAGTCATCATAGGTTTCGCTGCGGTAGCGGCGATGTTCATCCTCGTGGCTTTCGTCGCGCCCCTTCCCGCCTTCGCTCGACTGTCGGCATGGATGTTCGGCATAATCCTGGGCCTCATGTCCTGCGCATTAGTTCTCAACCTGACGAGTGAGCTTCCTGCCTGCATCATTCGTGACGAGGGGATACTGGTGCCCCCTTTTGGCATCTCGCGACAGTTATCTCTGATACCTTGGACCATGGTGCAAAACGCCGTGCTTGTCGATCTCGCTCCAGGGAGCGCGCCGATTGGCCACAAAGGAGTTTTTGGTAGTCCAGCAGTCAAGTTGAAATTGGCCGAGCGCTTTTTTCTCGGCCGCAATTACCTGCTGTTGGTCGGAGAAGTAAATTTTTCTCCGGACGAAATATACTCGTGTATTTTGGCAAGAAAGGCAGGCCACACGTAGCGCTTGCTGCAACTGCTGTGCCCCGAACGACTGCGATGAGACGATGCGGACGGCCGCTCAGGGTCGGCTACGGCCTTCAGATTGACATCCCACCGGTAGCAGCAAGTCGGCGTACCCGTTTCTCCGGCCACCCGGTTGACCGAATGCCGCCCACCATGCGGTATGCTCCATCGGGCACGTTGCCTTTGCGGGCTTGGACGTGGAGCGGATTTTTTTCAACAAACGGAGTGGATACATGGCAACGTATCAGGAACTGATGGCGAAAAAGGCGGAGCTGGACGCCCAACTGGAATCTATGCGCGCGACCGAGGTGGCCAGCGTGATCGCGCAGATCCAGGCGCTGATGGCCGACTATGGCCTGTCGGTCGACGACCTGATGCCCAAGCGCGGGCGCGGGCATCCGGCGCGGGCCACCGCCGACGCCAGCAAGGCGCCACTGCCGGCCAAGTACCTGGATCCCAAGACCGGCAAGACCTGGTCTGGCCGCGGGCGCGCCCCCGCCTGGCTGGGCAAGCGGCCGGAACGCTTCCTGATTCAGGAGTAGTCCCCCCCGGCAGTGCATCCGCCGGGGCGGCACGGGTAGGTGGGTGTCGTCGATCCGGCCTTATGACCAACCACCGTCGTCAAGATTTCTCTGACCTGCCCTGCGCCACGCTAGCGCGTGTCACGTCCTGCCGTTGCGCGTGCCATGAAAGGGTTCCGTACCCGCCTGCCGCGATCGACCGAATCCCGCGCTCGCCAGCTTCCGCAATGGTTATTGGCGGTCTCGGCCGATTCACTGGCGTTCTGGTTGCCTGTAGATGAGGTATCTCCGATGTCATCGATGGCCAGCGACGCAGGCATACATCGGGCGATTGCATACATGCGACATCAAGAGAACTCCAATTGATAATCTTGTGCAACTGCTGATAGCCTTTGACACACGCCGGTAAATGCGTGAGCCAGCCGGTATATCGGCGATAGCAGTTTGCATGCCGGAATCTTCTGGCCAAAATTCTATACCTGATATAGCCTACAGTCATTGGTTAGCGGGCAATCACCCATGCAGCGATGGTCGCTATTATGCCGCTCGAAACAGTACATCTGGTCCGCGTCTTCGGTCGGGTCCGACTGAATCGTCCCTATGTGACAATCTTTGGATTTGTTGCGGCCGGCCGCACAGAGTATTCGGTGACCTTGCCGGGCCGCCCGCGCATCGATGCGGGTATGACAATCACCGCGTGGCTCGTTGAGGCCGGTAACTGGCAAACGTTAGTTGGTTGGCGCGATCATGCTAGCGGGGAGATCATTTGTTTTGACCCCGCGGCTGAGCGATTTGGCAACATCGTTTTGGCAATCGTACTCTTCGGTTTCGCCATCGCCGCATGCTGGCAGCCGATGTTGCTCGCCCTCGTCGTACCGATGGCCATTATGCTCGCGCAAGCCTCCTGCAGTATTCGCCAATTGCGCCGCGCACGTGCCGCGCTGGAGGCGCTATCGCTGCCCTGAGAAGCTTTGCGCAAAACAGGACATTTCCTTCTAATCACACGAAAGAACTAGGCGCACGGTTCATTGCGGACCATTTCAGCCATTGGAGCCATGGAGCGACGGAAATACGCGCCCTTTTTAGCAGATCTAAGCTTCAAATGTCGGTAGCGGCCGATCTGCCGCCTCACGACCCAAAGGACCGGAGGGCCGGAGGGCCGTAGTCAGGAGTATGCGGAGGTCCGTCGCAGGCAGGCGACACGTTGGCCATCTTGCCCGCTCCCACTCCTAAGCGGTCAAAGCCTTTGTGTTGAAGTGGCTCCTGGCACCTACCAGACGCAAAAGGTTGTACATGATTTTTTCAAACCGACGGAGAAGGTGCTCGGGAATCTCGCCCGCATTTCGAAAAGGATTTTTATTCAAATGTGGGGGAGACAACATTCAAGTCAGTGTAAGCCTTGGATAATCCCACGACAATGTGATGCGCCCAGACATAATACGAACTGGGAGATTGGGACATGAAGCGTGTTGTCATCTATCGAAGGGCAGCAGGCAGGGGGAGATTGGTGGTCACATTCCTTGGGAGTCTGCTTCTTGTTGTGGGAGGGTTTCTCCATATCATATTCGGGCCACAATTAGAAGGCACCAAGGACGCCCTCAACGTATTGGGCGGAATTTTGCTCTTCGGCTTGTGTAGTATCTTCGCCTTGAGGCAGCTCCTGAAAATAGTGCCCGCCATCATCTTAGACGAGGCAGGGATTACCGATCGGGTTTCGTATCACTCGGTTGGATTCATCCCCTGGACGGACGTTGAAGATGTAGAGTTAAAAGTTGCCGTGGGAAAACATGCGCAAGCGAAATACCTCGTCCTTGTGCTGCACAAACCGGACTTTTATCTGGCGAGATCGCAGCATCGTGACCAATGGCCCATCAATTATGGGCTGAGCCGGTTCGACGTATGTATCCCTGACTGTCTGCCAGTCAAACTGAAGTCGCTGTTGAACCACATAAATCGCTTCCGTCGTACGGGGGCTCGATAAGGGATTCGGCTTCGGGCCACCGCTCACGGCTGATTGTGTTGAAAAACTCGGCAGAAGCGGGTTCCGATGGGATTTCGGGGGTACCCGACCCCTCAACCGATCAGCGATCGCTCAATACAGGCCGATCTGACGGGTCGAGTTTCGCAGGCTGGTTGTGCTGATGGAGCAGATCGAGTTTTTCAACACAATCGGCCATAAGCAGTCGGTCGCGAGCAGCAGCTTTTGAGAGCTACGTATGGAACTACGACAAGAACTGACGCCCCCACCGCTCGATGAGCAACTTGTCGCTCGGCTAGCTGAACTCGCGGATGCCATTGACGGCAACCCCAGCGAGGCGCTGTGCGACGAGTTCAACAGACTCGCGGGAACACAACTTCCCGTGAGCTGTTTTCAAGGGATATACGGAAGCGAGGACCACGCCAACTTTGTACGACGGGTGCTGCGCAAACAGCTCATCAAACCAGTACCCGATGTCTCCCGAGAGGAGCTTATCGAGGTTGTGCGGCGGGCGATGAAACCCGATCGAGCGGGGCTTCATGAGGCATACATGGCCGTGTTTGATTGCAACGTCCCGCGGCCACACGCATCGAATCTCATTTTCTATCCGGCCGACTACGATCACCGTAGCAACACATGGGGCGGTGGAAAACCGATGAGGGACTATGATCCGAGTCCCGAGCAAATCGTCGAATGGGCTCTCGATGTGACCGCTTTCCGTCTGTGATTTTTTCAAGACGAAGGGCGGCTAAGGGTCGGAAATCGCCTCTGGCGCCGGTGAGCCCACCCCGGGTAGCCAGAGGGGGCCGAGTCCGGCCACATCCCGCCGTTCGCATGCGTGGCTTGGCTGACATTCAGGCGTCGGCTCCGTTCCGTAACCCGTCATTCAATCCCCGAAGGCAGACTTCCTCGTCGGTCGACACGGCCCCTCGCGCCCGCACGATCGCAGATCACTGCAACGATGTCCAAATCAAGTTCGGACAGTCGCCCTTCAGCGTTGCGACGGTCGCGAAGCCGTACGGCGCCATGTCGGCGCACGTCCGCATCAGCGGTTGGGCGCGCCGGATGTCTCTCTGCCTTTGATGAAAAGTAGGGCTGCGTCGTGACCGAGTCTCAGTACAACCTTGGCAAGGCCTCGGCTCCGACTCCCTTCTCCTGTCAGACGATTTCCAACGCCATCGCCGTCGCCTCGCCCCCGCCCAGGCACAGCGCCGCCACACCGCGGCGCAGACCGCGCTGACGCAGCGCATGCACCAGCGACACCAGCAGTCGCGCGCCGGTCGCGCCCACCGGATGGCCCATTGCGCAGGCGCCCCCGTTGACGTTGACCTTGTCGTGCGGAAGGCCGAGTTCGCGCATGGCGATCATCGTCACCACGGCGAACGCTTCGTTGATCTCGTAGAGGTCGACGTCGTCCTTGCTCCAACCCACTTTTTCCAGCACGCGACGGATTGCGCCGACCGGCGCCGACGTGAACTCGGCAGGCGGCTGTGCGTGGGTGGCAAGGCCGGTGAAGCGGGCGAGGACGGTGGCCCCGCGTCGCTTCGCCTCGGATTCGCGCGTCAGGACGAGCGCCGCGGCGCCGTCGGAGATGGACGACGCATTGCCCGCTGTCACCGTCCCTTCCTTGCGGAAGGCGGGCTTCAGCGTGGCGAGCCGGTCGGGATTGCAGCGGCCCGGGGTTTCGTCGTCGCGCAGGTCGGTGGCGCCGGTGCGCGACTTCACCGACACCGGCACGATTTCCTCACGGAACCGTCCGCCTTCGACCGCCGCCTGCGCGCGGATGACGCTCTCGCGGGCGAAGGTGTCCTGCTCGGCGCGGCTGAAGCCGAGCGCTTCGGCGGACACGTCGGCGTAGTGGCCCATCAGCTTGCCTTCGTAGGCGTCCTCGAGGCCGTCGCGGTACATGTGGTCGAGCAGCGCGCCGTGCCCGAGCCGGTAGCCCTGGCGCGCGCGCGGGACGATGTGCGGCGCGTTGGTCATCGACTCCATGCCGCCGGCCACCGCCACGCTGCAGGTGCCGGCCAGCAGGAGGTCGTGCGCGAGCATGACGGACTTCATGCCGGAGCCGCACATCTTGCTGATGGTGGTCGCCGGCGTCGACGGCGGCAACCCGGCGCCGAGCACCGCCTGACGCGCGGGCGCCTGGCCGAGGTTGGCGAAAAGACAGCAGCCCATGATGGCCTCGTCCACATCGGACGGTGCCACGCCCGCCTGCTCCACGGCGGCGCGGATGGCGATCGCGCCGAGCTGCGGCGTGGTGTATTGGGCGAGCGCACCTTCAAAGGCGCCGATTGGCGTGCGGCGGGCGCCGACGATGACAATAGGGTCGATGGGATGTTGCATGGTAAGTGACAGGGGTTTCGTGGATAACACGCACAGTGCGCAACAACACGGAGTGCGGGATCAGCGCCCGCCGATACATTGCTGGAGCAGGCGCGCAGCCTATTGGGCGGATTTGGCCGGCGTCTGCCATCGCCATCGGCCGGTGACGACGGAGACTGGCCGAAATCTCTACATTCAACGAGTGCTGCCCGTCGAATTCATCAAAAGATGTGCCGCACCCCGGTTGTCACGCCGACCATGTTCTTCTGCCCCGGTGCCTGCGCATAGTTGAACAGGTACAGCGTAAACGGACCGTCGTTGCCCAGGCTGCCGTTGTGCGTCCAGGCCGTCGTCAGGTAGATGTCCGTGCGCTTGCTGAGGGCATAGTCGGCCACGAAGCTAACTTGCTGCGGATTGGCGGGATTGGTCGGCGTGGCCGTGCTGCTGAGGGCGAGTTTGCGGATGTTCGAATAGAAGTAGCCCAGTTGCAGGTCGAGCGCAGGCAAGACTTTGTAGCTCGCGCCGGCGAACCAGTAGTCGTCGCGCAGGAGCGTGCTGCCGTTCGCGAAGGTCTGGTCGCCCCAGCGGTAGCCAGCGGTCAGCTTGAGCGGGCCGTTGGTGTAGCTGCCCGCCACGCCGGCCTTCCGTATCTTGCCTGTGTTGCCGACGGTGGCAGCCGGGTTCCATTGGTCGTAGGCGATGCTCGCGCCGAAGTTCTGGCCGAGGTACATCAGCGAGCCGCCCCACGCCGTGTCGTCGCGCGAGGCGCCGGGCGTTTCGCCGGCGCCGCCGTTGTACAGCGCACCGCCAGCGCCGAAAGTCGCCACCGGGAGGCCGGCACCGAAGGAGTAGTGCGTGGTGGCCGTAACCGGCCCGAAGTTGCCCGTGTACTTGATCGTGTTGTTCGGCTTGTAGTCCAATCCGACCCACCAGATGCCGGGTTCGTAGGCGGGCGCGAAGCGTGTGGGCGAGAAGTTCACCATGCCGTCGAGGAAACTGGAGAACTGCTTGCCGAAAGCAATCCTTCCGTACTGGTTGCTCAATCCCACAAGAGCCTGGCGATTGAACAGGCCGTTGCCACCCGTGAAGATGCCGTTATCCAGTGTGAACTGGCTCTCCAGCGTGAAGAATGCCTTCAGGCCGCCGCCGAGATCTTCGGTGCCACGCAGGCCCCAGCGCGATGCCGACAGGCCGCCCTGATTCACCATGTCGAACCGCTTGCCCACCGGCAGTCCACCGGTCGTGCCAAGGCCAGGTGTGGTGGGGGGCGTGGCGACGCGGTTCACATACTCCACGCCCAGGTCCACCACGCCATACAGCGTAACGCTGGCCTGGGCCTGTGCCGCACCAGCCGCCATGGCCAGTGCCGCGAGCGCGACCTTCTCTTTTCTCATCCTGCGGGGCTCCATTGCTTCGTGTTGATGTTGTTGTGATGGTGCGCGGTGTGCGCTATTTCCGCGCAATCTCGTTTCGAAGCTCGTTCTTCAGCACCTTGCCGACGCTCGACAGCGGCAGGGCTGCGCGAAACTCCACGCTGCGCGGGATCTTGTAGCCCGCGATCCGTGCGCGGCAATGCGACTGGATCGAATCGAGATCGGCCTGCGCGCCGGGCTTCGTCACGACCACCGCGTGCACGGACTCTCCCCACTTCTCATGCGGCACGCCGATCACGGCGCACATCGCGACAGCCGGGTGGCTCATCAGCGCGTTCTCGACCTCCGCGGAGTACACGTTCTCGCCGCCGGAGATGATCATGTCCTTCAGGCGGTCGCACAGGAACACGAAGCCGTCTTCGTTCATGTAGCCGCCATCGCCGGTGTGCATCCAGCCGTTGCGGATCGTGTCGGCAGTCTGCTCCGCCCTGTTCCAGTAGCCGAGCATCACGCCCGGACCCCGCACGATGATCTCGCCGACCGTGCCGCGCGGCACCTCGTTGCCCTGCGCGTCGACGATCTTCACTTCCGTGGTGTGTACGGGCCTGCCAACCGATTTCATGCGGCCGTTCGTCAGCGATTCTTCGTTGTGATACTCGGGCCCGAGGATGGTCGCTACCGGCGAGAGTTCCGTCATGCCATAACCCTGGGCCAGCCCGGCTTTCGGGAACGTGGCCCGTACACGCTGCAGCAGCGATTGCGACATCGGCGACGCGCCATAGCGCAGGCGCATCAGCGATGTGAGGTCCAGTTCGGCGGCCCGGCCGGCGTCCTGTTCGAGCGAGTCCAGGCACATCTGGATCATCGTCGGCGCCAGCGTCACGTCGGTCGCCTTCTCGCCGGCAATGGTGGCGAGTACCGCTGCCGGGTCGAACGATGCCATGGGGAGCATCGTGCCGCCCGCGAGGATGTTGAGATTGATGTTGCCGAAGCAGGCGAGATGGAACATCGGCATCACCAGGATCGCGCGCATCGACTCGCTGGCCTGACCAGCCATGAATGAGCTGTGGGCCGACGACAGCAGGTTCGCGTGGCTGAGCATCACGCCCTTCGGAAAGCCTGTCGTGCCGCCCGTATAGAAGATGCCCGCGAGGTCGTCGCCCTGCCGAAGGCGGTCTTTGATCGGCGCGGTGCCGTCGATCAGGGCCTCGTAGGAAATCATGCCCGCCGGCGTGTCGCCGTCGCCTGCGTAGATCACGTGGCGGATCGACTTGCAATCGGCGGCCACCGCCGAGCCAACCGACTTGAAGCTCTCGTCGACGATCAGCACCGACGTCGCCGAATCGTCGAACGAGAAGAGAATCTCCGCTGCGCTCCAGCGGGTGTTGACGGGATTCAGCACCGCGCCGGCCCACGGCACGGCCATGTAGTACTCGATATAGCGGGCCGAGTTCAGCGAGAGCATGGCGACGCGGTCGCCATCCTGCACGCCCAGAGCGCGCAGGCCGCCCGCCAGCCGCGCCACGCGCGATCCCAGTTCCGCGTACGTCAGGCTGCGGCCCTGATAGCGGATGGCTTCCTTGCCGGCGCGCTGCTGCATGGACCGGTGCAGCCCTTGGGTCATGTACATCTCAGTGTCTCCTCTCGTTCGATGCGTCTCTCGCTGCATGAGGCGAGTGTGCGGCGCCGGCTGGCCTGCGTGGCGACGGCCAGCCGGTGCGCCTGGGCAAGTCTTCAGATCAGAAGTTCGAGCCCGGGCCGCCGCCGCAGTAGATCACCTGGCCCGACAAGAAGTTGGACTCGGGCGTGCACAGCAGGTACACGGCGCCCGCCGCTTCCACGGCCGTACCCGGACGGCCCAGCGGGATCGTCTGGCTGGCGCCGTCGAGTCGCGCCTGCTGCACGCCCACCTTGATTTCGCGGCCTTCGATGTTGACGGTCTTGCTCTCGGCGCCTGCCAGCGCTTCGGTCAGGCGGGTCGAGATCAGGCCGAACGCCACCGCGTTCACGTTGACCTTCAGGCGGCCCCATTCCTTGGCCAGCGTTTTCGTCATGCCCAGGATGCCGGCCTTGGCGGCCGAATAGTTCGACTGGCCAGTATTCCCGCCGGCGGCGCCCGACGAGATGTTCACGATCTTGCGGAACACTTCACGGCCTTCGGCGGCTTCGGCCTTGGCGGCGGCCGAGATCACCGGCTGGGCGGCGCGCAGGATGCGGAACGGAGCCGTCAGGTGGCAGTCGATGATGGCGTACCACTGCTCGTCCGACATCTTCTGGATCACGTTGTCCCAGGTGTAGCCGGCGTTATTGACGATGATGTCGATGCCCTTGAAGTTCTTGACGGCGGTGCCGACAAGACGGTCGGCAAAATCCGACGCCGTCACGCTGCCCACGCACGCCACGGCTTCGCCGCCCTGCGACTTGATGAGTTCGACAACTTCGTTGGCCGGATCGGCGTCGAGGTCGTTAACGACAACGCGGGCGCCTTCCGACGCCAGCTTCAGGGCCACTTCACGGCCGATACCACGGCCGGAGCCGGTAATGATGGCGGTCTTGCCTGCGAGCTTGGTCATTGCTGTCTTCCTTGGATATTCGTTGGGTTGCTCCCCTCTCCCGCGCGCGGGAGAGGGGTTGGGGGTGAGGGATTCAAGCGGTTCCTGCTGCGTGGACGCCTGCCAGACCATCCCTCACGCTGCCCTCTCCCCTTGAGGGGAGAGGGAACACAGTCGGTGTTTCAAGCGCTTCCGTTCAGCGATTCAGTTCAGCGCCACGGTGGCTTCGCCCACCAGCTTGTCTTCGCCGAACTGGTTTCTGCACTGGATTGCAACCTTGACGCGCTTCTCGCCGTCGGCCTCGAACTTCTCCACGATCTCGCCGGTGCACGTCGGCTGGTTGCCGAGATGCGTGATGCCCGTGAAGCGGATTGCCACGTTGCGCAGCTCCGTCTGCGGAACCCAGTTGGTCAGCAGGCGGCCGAGGTAGGCGGCCGACAGCATGCCGTGCGCAAACACGTCCGGCATGCGCGACTTGCGGGCGAAGTCGATATCAATATGGATCGGGTTGTGATCGCCCGACGCGCCGGCATACAGCGCCAGCGTGGTGCGGTTGATCGCGGGCAGCGCCAGCGCGGGCAGCTTGTCGCCGACCTTCAGGTCGTCATAACGGGGTGCTTGCATGTCGAGGATCTCCTTAGCCACGGCGTTCGACGAGGGTGCTGCGCAGGTCGGCCACGTGCTGCCCCGCCTGATTGGTCACGCGGGTCGTCATGACGACGAAGTGCAGCGCGCCGCCCTTTTTGTCGTACACGTCGGTCAGCGTGGTGTCGAAGTCGAGCTTGTCGCCGGCGTAGGCCATGCGGTGGTAGTCGAACGATTGCTCGGCGTGCAGGATGCGGCCGAGGTCGAGTTGAAGCACCTTCATGCGGTCGACGCCCGACGCGGCGGAGACGTCGCTGTTCAGACACACCAGGAAGGTGGCCGGCACCGGCAGGCCCGGATGCCCCGCATCGCGGGCGGCGGCTTCGTCGATATAGGCGGGATTGGTCTCGCCGATTGCCTTCGCGAAGAAGCGCAGCCGTCCTTTTTCCACTTCGGCGGCGCCCTTGCCGAGCGGCGTGCCGATCATGCTCTTGTCTGCCATCGTTCAATCTCCTCGTTGGATAGCGTCGGGATTACAGCTTGCGCGAGATGATCTCGCGCATGACTTCGTTGGAGCCGCCGTAGATGCGCGAGATGCGCAGGTCCACGAAGGCGCGGGCGATCGGATATTCGAGCATGTAGCCGTAGCCGCCATGCAGTTGCACCATGTCATCCAGGCATTTCCACAGCACCTCGGTGGCGTGCATCTTGGCGATGGCCGCTTCCTCGCCCGACAGGCGGCGGCTCATGTGTTCCGCGAGGTAGTAGTCCACCATCGTGCGCAGCGCCACGGCATTGGCCTTGACGTCGGCCAGCTTGAACTTGGTGTTCTGGAAGTCCCACACCGTGGCGCCGAACGCCTTGCGGTCCTTCACGTACTCGATGGTCTGCTCCAGCAGGCGCTCAAGCCGCGCGGCGGCGGTCACGGCGATGATGAAACGCTCCTGCGCCAGGTCGTGCATCAGATAGCCGAAGCCCTTGTTTTCCTCGCCCAGCAGGTTCGACGCCGGCACGCGTACGTTATCGAAGAACAGTTCGGCGGTGTCCTGCGAATGCATGCCGACCTTGTCCAGCTTGCGGCCGCGGCGGAAGCCTTCACGGTCGGTCTCGACCATGATGAGGCTGATGCCCTTGGCGCCGGCCGAGGGATCGGTCTTGCAGACCACCATCACGAGGTCGGAGATGAAGCCATTCGAGATGAAGGTCTTGCTGCCGTTGATGACCCACTCGTCGCCGTCGCGCACGGCCGTCGTGCGGCAGGCCTTAACGTCCGAGCCGCCCCCCGGCTCGGTGATCGCCACGGCGAGGATGGTTTCGCCGGCGCAGATCTTCGGCAGCCACCGCTGCTTCTGTTCCTCGGTGCCGAGGCGCGCGACGTACGGGGCGACGATGTCCGAGTGCAGTCCAAACGACACGCTGCAGCCGGCATACGCCATTTCCTCGGCGATGATGGCCGCGTGGCCGAAGTCGCCGCCACCGCCGCCGTATTCGACCGGCAACGCCGTGCACAGCAGTCCTTCGCGACCGGCCTTCAGCCAAGTTTTACGGTCGACGATGCCGTCCTTCCACCACTGCTCCTGCCGGGGCAGGCATTCCTTTTCCAGGAAACGGCGCACGGTGGTGCGGAACAGCTCGTGATCTTCACGATACGCATTGCGGATAACTTCCACGAGTTCTCCCTCCATTCAATTCGAACAGGCCCGCCGGCAATCGGCCAGGCGCCTTAGCCGGCATCATGGGCCACGGGCGGCGCCACCCATGCTCCCCGGTTCGGGTAGTTCGCCGCGGTCAGGAGCGAATGCCGCATGTTGCGACGCCGCAGGGAGAGCGAGGATGGGAAGGGGCCACCTACCCAACTCGGGGAGGATGGATCGGCCACCCGCGTACGCATCATGTGGCCGTACTGCGGCACGACCGGCGCAGGCGGATGCCGCAGGGGTGTCCGGCGCCCGGCGACATCCCGCAAAGACAGCCGCCGCCTCGGGTGGCACCCCTCTCTCAACTCAGTGAGCAAAAGCGATGACTCAAAAGGTACTGGTCGGTGGTGTTGGCATGATTCCGTTCTCGAAGCCGGGGGCCAGCCCCAGCTACACGGACATGGGCGCCGAGGCCGTGCGCCTCGCGCTGGCCGATGCCAGCATCGGCTATGAGCTGGTCCAGCAGGCGTACGTCGGCTATGTGTACGGCGATTCCACCTGCGGCCAGACCGCGCTGTACGAGGTGGGCCTGACCGGCATCCCCGTCGTCAACGTCAACAACAACTGCTCCACCGGCTCCACCGCGCTCTACCTCGCCCGCCAGGCCGTGGCGCTGGGCGACGCCGAATGCGTGCTCGCGCTCGGCTTCGAGCAGATGCAGGCCGGCGCGCTGAAGTCGCACTGGGACGACCGGCCGAAGACCCGCGCCCGCTTTGCCTCGGTCGTCGAGCAACTGACCGGCGACGTGGACAACCTGCCGGGCGCGCTGCGCACGTTCGGCGGCGCGGGCCGCGAGCACATGCAGAAGTACGGCACGAAGATGGAAGCGTTCGCCGCCATCCGCGCCAAGGCCAGCCGCCACGCGGCCAACAATCCGCTGGCGCTGTTCAAGAACGTCGTCACCACCGAAGACGTGATGAACGACAAGGTGATGTGGCCCGGCGTGATGACGCGCCTGATGGCCTGCCCGCCGACCTGCGGCGCGGCCGCCGCCATCATCTGCTCGGAAGCCTTCGCGAAGAAGCACAACCTGCGCGCCGGCGTGCAGATCGTGGCGCAGGCGATGGCCACCGATCCGGTGAAGTCGTTCGATCCGCCGTCGATGATCGCCTACGCCGGCTTCCACATGGCGCAACTGGCGGCCAACAAGGTGTACGAAAAGGCCGGCGTCGATCCGAAGGACATCAAGGTCGTGGAACTGCACGACTGTTTCGCGCACAACGAACTGCTGACGTACGAGGCCATCGGCCTGTGCGGCGTGGGCGAGGGCGAGAAGTTCGTGATGGACGGCGACAACACCTACGGCGGCCGTGTCGTGACCAATCCGTCGGGCGGCCTGCTGTCGAAGGGCCATCCGCTGGGCGCCACGGGCCTCGCGCAGTGCTATGAACTGACGCACCAGATCCGCGGCACCGCCGACAAGCGTCAGGTGGAAGGCGTGGACCTTGCCCTCCAGCACAACCTCGGACTCGGCGGCGCCTGCGTGGTGACGCTGTACGGCCGCGCCTGATGCGCCGTACAATCCCCGCCCCGGCGGGGGTTGTCGTCATGACATACCGAATTTCGAAGACACCATGAGCAAGACCCTCGAAGGCAAAATCGCCATCGGCACCGGCCCGGGCCGCGGCGCGTTCTGAGGGGGAGGCCGAAGATCATGTTCCAACTGACACCCCAGCAGCAGGAAATCCGCGATACCGTCCTCAAGCTTTGCGAGGACTTCGACGCCGAGTACTGGCTCGAAAAGGATCGCAACGGCGGCTTTCCCGCCGATTTTCACAAGACGCTCGCCGATGCCGGCTGGCTTGGCATCGCCATTCCCGAGGAATACGGCGGCGCCGGCCTCGGCATTACCGAGGCGGCGGTGATGATGCAGGCCATCGCCGAGTCCGGGGCGGGGATGAGCGGCGCGTCCGCTGTGCACATGAACATCTTCGGCCTCAATCCGGTCGTGGTATTCGGCTCGCACGAGCAGAAGCAGCGCATGCTGCCGCCGCTGATCGCCGGAAAGGACCGCGCCTGCTTCGCCGTGACCGAGCCGAACACCGGCCTGAACACGACGCAACTGAAGCTGCGCGCCGACCGGATGAGCGGACCCGATGGCGACCACTACGTGTTGAACGGCGCCAAGACCTTCATCTCCACGGCCAGCACGGTCGAGAAGATGCTGATCCTCGCGCGCACCACACCACTGGAAGACGTCAGGAACAAGACCGACGGGCTCTCGCTGTTTTACACGGATATCGACCGCAACTACGTCGAGACGCGCGAGATTGACAAGATGGGGCGCAAGTGCGTCGATACCAACCAGGTGTTCATCGACAACCTGAAGGTGTCGGCTGATGACCGCATCGGCGAGGAAGGCAAGGGTTTTCACTACATCCTGCACGGCATGAACGCCGAGCGCATCCTCGTTGCCGCCGAAGCCATCGGCCTCGGCCGCATCGCCTTGCAGCGGGCGACGCAGTACGCGAAGGAGCGCGTGGTCTTCAACCGCCAGATCGGCCAGAACCAGGGCGTGCAGCATCCGCTGGCTGAGTGCTGGATGGCGCTCGAGGCGGCAAACCTGATGATGCTCAACGCCGCCCACATGTTCGATCGCGGCGAGAACTGCGGCGCGCAGGCCAATGCCGCCAAGTATCTCGCGGCCGACGCCTGCCACCAGGCATGCCAGACGGCGGTGATGACGCACGGCGGATTCGGCTACGCAAAGGAGTATCACGTCGAGCGCTACCTGCGCGAGTCTTACATCCCGCGCATCGCGCCGATCAGCCCGCAACTGATTCTGTGCTTTATCGCCGAGAAGGTACTCGGGTTGCCAAAGTCCTATTGAGGGAAACCTTGTTCGGCGAAGGCGAGGCGGCAATGGCCTGTACGGCTTATACGACGCTTCGTACGAGGCGACGACGCAGCACGCCGGTTTGAGGGCCGGAGGAGCGGCATATCGCGCACATTCACTGCCGATGCACGTCGTCGCGTATCGGCGCGCCGCGCTCTGCGCGCATCCGCTGCCTATAATTGCAGCCCTCTAGTCCCATCGTGTAACGAACACGGGTAGACCTGCCTGCCCCGCATGGCAACTCCCGCCCAATGCCGTGTATATCGAGCCGGTTGCCAATAGCAAGCTGATTCCTCCTCGCCCCGCCAGGGGACATTTGTCGCGCGATGCATTGCTGGCCCGCATGCAGGAGGCGCGCCATCAACGCTGCGTCGTCGTCCAGGGCCCGGCCGGCAGCGGCAAAACTTCCACCCTCGTCGCGTGGCGGCAAATGCTGGTTTCGCTCGACTTCGACGTGGCGTGGCTGTCGCTTGCCGAAGAAGACAACGAGCCCACGCGCTTCCTGAACTGCGTGATGGCGTCGCTGGAGCAGATCGGCGTGACGGTGGCGCGCGACGACAGCGCGCTGCTGGACGAAATCGCCGATGAGTCGGCGACCGAGAGTGCGGTGGTCGCGCTGCTGGACGACATCCGCAAGCGCCCCCGGGACGTCGTTCTCGTGCTGGACGATGTTCACCTGGCTGACGACCCGCGCATCCTGCACGCCCTGCAATGGCTGCTCGACTATGCGCCGGACCGCTTCCATCTGGCCCTCGGCACGCGCTTGCCGCTCGCTTTGTCGTTCGCCAGACTGCGCTCGCATGGCCACCTTTCGACGTTCGAGTTGCGCGACCTGCGCTTCAGCGCCGAGGAGTCGGAACGCTATCTGCGGCGGCACATCGCCGACATCACCGAACGCGACGCCCGCAAGCTGCACGAACTCACCGACGGATGGGTAGCCGGCCTCCAGTTGTTCGCGCTCGACCTGAAAGCCAAGCGCGGCACCCTCTTCACGCCCACCGAAGTGCGGGATGCGCGCGGTTTCGCCAGCTACTTCGAGCGCGAGGTGCTGAGCGGGCTAGCGAGCCAGGACCTCGATCTGCTGACCGCCGCCGCGGTCGGCGACCGCTTCTGCGCGTCCCTGTGCGCCGCGCTCGTCGGCGAGCCGCATGCGGTGGCGCGCATGACGACGCGGCTGGTCCGGATCGACAGTGCGAACCTGTTCATCAGCCAGCTCAGCTCCGAAGGCCAGGAAACCTGGTACCGTCTGCACCCCTTGCTGCGCGAAGTGCTGCTTGGCCGCCTCGACGCCATGCCCGCCAGCCAGCGCAAGGCGCTCCACGGCGCCGCGTGGCGCTGGTTCGACCGGCGCGGACAGGTCGACGAAGCCGTGCGACACGCCGTGATGGCCGGCGAGATGAGCGCGGCGGCGGACGCCATCCAGTCCTGCGCGGCGGAACTGCTCGCGCAGGGCGATCTCGGTCAGCTTGCCAGCCTGTTGCAGCAGATTCCGCCGGACGAGATCACGTCCCGCTTCACTCTGCAGGTGTTGGCAGGCCATTTTCAGCTCCGCACCTGCCGGCTCGAAGCGCTGGCCCGCACCATCGAATCGCTTTCACAGCGGCTCGACAGGCTCGATGCGCTCGAACGCTACGCCCTGCTGACGCTGCGGGGCGGCATGGCGCTGATGCGCGACGACCTTCAGGCCGCCACCGCGTTGCTGCCAGAACTCGAGACGGCGCCGGAAGGTGCCGACGATTTCGTCCTCACGGCGCGCAGCAACATCATCGGCTGGGTCTACATGTGCCGCGGCGAGCACGACCGCGCGAGAAAGCTGCTGACCGAACGCGCGAGCCAGGGCGGCGCACTGCTCAGCAGCCTGCTCGGACGCTGTCTCGCCGGCATGAGCCACGCCATGGAAGGCCGCATCCTGCAGGCAGAGGCGATCTTTCGGGAAGCGCTGCGCGATGCCGAACACGGCGGGCCGCAATATGTCGGCGCGGCCAACATGGCGACCATCCTGCTCGCCGATGCCCTCTACGAGCTGAACGAAATTGACGTGGTCTGCGACATGCTCGGCGAGCGCGTCGAACGGCTCGAACGGCGCGCCATGCCAGACGGTGTGCTGCGCGCCCGCCTGATGCTGGCCCTGTCGCAGCGGGCCGCCGGGCGACGGCTCGATGCCAATGCAAACCTCGACCGGCTGGAGGAATACGCCATCGGCAAGGGACTCGACCGCCTGCTCGCCTACGCGCTGAACAGCCGCCTGTGCTGGCAAAGCATCGACGGCGAGCATGACGATGCCGCGCGGACGCTCGCACGCCTCCAGCGGCTGCGAGACGACAACATCCGCGAATCGCGGGGCGCGGCTGCGGAGGTCATCCCGGTCGTCGATATGGCGCTCGGCTGGTACTGCGTGGTCACGCGCAACTACGAGGGCGCGCTGGAAAAGCTGCTGCCCCTGCTCGATGCCTCGGGCGAGGTCGCGCGCGGCCGGCGGGTCGTGTCGATTCGCATGCTTTGCGCAGCCGCGGAGGCCGGCCGGGGCGGCACGCGCGCGTCGCGGGAACATCTGCTTGCAGCGGCAAACCTGGGACGCCAGTTCGGGCTGGTGCGCAGCGTACTGAATGCCGCGCCGCAGGGCGCCGCGATGCTGCGCGCACTCATGACGGACGAATCCCTTGCACCGGCGCTCAAGGCCTACATCGCCCGGCTGGCCGACGTGGACAGCAAGCGTGACGGGAAAAAGGCTCCTGCGCCCGACAGCCGGCGAACCGGACTCCTTGCGTCGCTCAGCGAGCGCGAGATGCAGGTTCTGAAGCTGATCGCGCAGGCGATGGCCAACAAGATGGTGGCGCGCACGCTCAACGTGTCGCCGGAAACCGTCAAGTGGCACCTCAAGAACATCTACATCAAGCTCTGCGTTGGCGGGCGCGACGAGGCCGTCGCGCTGTTGCGTGACGCCAACCTCGGCTAACGCTCCGCAGTCCACCTGATCCGACGAGGGCGGCCCCCACCCGGCCCCCGTCGGTATCCGCCGCCTCATCCCGCGTCTGCACCTACCCAATTCAGGGAGCATGGGTGCCACCACCCACCTAGTAATGTCTCGGCGACAGAGCACCGATGCCGGCCCATGCCATGGGCGCGCATTGGCATCGCCCTCCCCTAGCCGTCAAGGAGACACAGGTGAATCCACGCAGTTTTTCCGCCGGACCGTTCCCGCGCATTTCCATCATGGCCGCCACGCTGGCACTCCTTGCCGGCAGCGCTTGCGCCGCGTCGGCACCGGGTCCTGTCCCGAATCCCTATCTCGCGCAGTCGTACAACAACCAGACCCACTGGAACGATGCGGCCACGGATAGCACGGACACCGCCATCGCGCGCGGCAACTTCGAGATCACGCCGGAGTCGGTGCAGACCATTCCGAACGAGTCGGGCAGCCTGCCGCTGGTGACGGACAAGGTTGGCGGCAAGGACATCTACTGGTGGTGGGCCGGGTTTTCGCTGCGCAAGCTGACCCTGCAGGACGGCAAGCTCGTTGAACTGGCGCGCAGCGAGATACCGGTACGGCTGCCGCACTATGCCGCCGTCACGGACGAGCAGCGGCGGCAGCAGGCAGCCACGGTCGGAAAGTTCCTCGACGCGGGCGACGAGAAGGGACTGCTCGACTACATGAAGTCGCAGCCCAACCGCATGCTGACGGCAGTCACCGATCAGGTTGTCAACGGCGCCATCTATGCCGTGCTGGGCCGCGACGATGTCTTCTATGGCTGCGCCGGCCGGAGTCTCTTCCGGATCGAGCAGGAAGACCCGAAGTCGCCTGCCTCGGCCATGAAGCCGCCGCGCGTCAGCGTGGTCCCCGAAATCCTGTTCGACTCGGACAAGGTCGCCGCGAGCCCGCTGCACAGCCGGCACGACCTGCTGCTGGGCATGGGCATGACCTACAATGGCTACCTCGTCGTCAACACGGCGGGCGGCAAGGTGGCGACGCTGAACCGCGAGACGCTGGAGTTGATCGACGTCTTCACCGTCGACGGCAAGGACGAACTGTTCCTGAACGGCTTCGCAACCGGGCCGGAGGCGAATGGCGGCGCGGTCTATGTCGCCTCGAACACGACGATGTACCGCCTCGTGGTCGATGGCAACGGCAGGATTCACAGCGACGAAGCCAGCGGCGCCTGGCAGGCCGGCTATGATCGCGGCGTCGTCATGCCGGCACCCAAGACGGCCGACGGCACCGGCTCCACGCCGACCCTGATGGGCTTCGGCGGCAAGGACGACAAGCTAGTCGTGATCACCGACGGGGCGAAGAAGATGCGGCTCGTCGCGTTCTGGCGCGACACGGTGCCCGCTGGCTGGAAGCAGAAGCCCGGTACGGCGTCGGCGCGCATCGCCGACCAGCGCGAGGTGGACATGGGCCCCGAGAACGATCGCGTGCAGTCGGAGCAGTCGGTGGCCGTTTATGGCGACTACGCGTTCGTGGTCAACAACATGCCGGCCCACGAGCGCGAGCAGATCAGCAAGGATTCCACATTCGTCAGCCTGATCAACGGCGCCACCCGGCCCGGCCCCACAGGCGCCGCCATGCTGAAATGGAATTCCGCCACCCATCGCTGGAAGACGCAATGGATGCGTACTGACGTGTCATCCATCTCCGTGGTGCCGATGATCAGCGGACAGGGACGCATGGCGGTGATCGACGGCTACTTCGCCGGCAAATGGAACGACCGCTATCACATCGGCATGGATCTCGATTCCGGCAAGACCGTGCTGACGATCCGCGCGGGCAGCGACCCGACCTTCAACGGCATGTATTCGCCGATCAAGACGGACGCGCAGGGCAACATTTTCTACAGCGGCGCATTCGGCCTGATGCGACTGGATACGGCACGCATGAAGCGCCTCCATGGCACTTCTGTCACCGTGGCAGGGCGCGACTGACACGCAGGCGCGGCCGTGCGCATCGCCTGCCGGGCGAGCCACGGCACGCCGCGCTTGCGAGCGAATATCCCAGGAGAGATGGAATGAAGCAGAACATGCCGGCGGGGAACGTTCGCCGCTGCGGAGGCGAGTACGACTACATCGTCGTCGGCGCCGGATCGGCCGGATGCGTGGTGGCGAGCCGGCTGGCCGCCGACACGGGCGCCACGGTTGCCCTGCTCGAAGCGGGGCCGGACGACCATCACTATTCCGTGTGGGCGCCGATCGGCCTCGCCGTCAACGTGCCGCGCGCTGGCGTGCGCAACTACGCCTATCGCAGCGAACCGCAGCCCGGCCTGAATGGCCGCCGCTCGTACCAGCCGCGCGGACGCGGACTCGGCGGCAGCTCGTCCATCAACGGCATGGCGTACATCCGCGGGCAACGGGACGACTACGACAACTGGAAGCGCGCCGGCTGCACCGGCTGGGGTTATGACGACGTGCTCCCCTACTTCAGGCGCAGCGAGCGCAATACCCGGCTCTCCGACGCTTTCCATGGCACCAGCGGCCCGCTGCACGTCACGGACCTCGCCACGGTGAATCCCTTCACGCGACGATTCATCGACGCGGCGATCCAGACCGGAATTCCCGCCAACGATGACTTCAACGGTGCGAGCCAGGAAGGTGTCGGCGTCTTTCAACTGACCCAGCGCAAGGGCGAACGCTGGAACACGGCGCGGGCCTTCCTGCACAACGGCGACCGGACCGATGCCGGAATGAACGGCGGCAAGTCCAACCTTTGCGTGCTGACCGATACCCAGGTGCTGCGCGTGCTGTTCGACGGGCGACGGGCGACCGGCGTGCTGGTGATCCGCAACGGGGAGGAGCAGGTGTTGTGCGCGCGCCGGGAGATCGTGCTGAGCGCCGGCGCGTTCAATTCGCCGCAAATCCTGCTGGCTTCCGGCGTGGGTCCTGGCAGTCATCTTTCCAGCCTCGGCATCGACGTGGTGAGCGACCTGCCGGGCGTCGGCGAGAACCTGCAGGATCACCCGGACGTGATCCTCAGCCGCTACCACCGGTCGTCCGACCTGTACGGCAAGAGCGTGCGCGGCGTCTTTCGGCTGGCGCGCGAACTCTTGCGCTACCGGCGCAGCCGCACCGGCATGATCGCGTCGAACATCGCCGAGGCCACGGCCTTCGTGAAGAGCGCGCCAGACGTCGCGACACCGGACCTGCAACTGCACTTCGCGGCGGCCCTGCCGATGTCGCTGGGCAAGACGGATACGCCGCGTCGATCGACGCATGGCTATTGCGTGCACGTCTGCGTCCTGCGACCCAAGAGCCGCGGGCAACTGAAGCTCCGCTCCCGCGACACGCGCGATGCGCCGTGGATCGACCTGGGCCTGTTGCGCGACGAGGAGGACATGGCCGGCATGATGGCGGGCGTTCGGCTGGTGCGTCGCCTGATGAACCAGCCGGCGCTGCGCCAGGCCGGCGGTCACGACGTGCACGACTACGACGGCGCGTTCGGCCCCGGCGACACCAACGAGGCCGCCATTCGCCAGTTCGTGCGCGACCACACCGATACCGCCTATCACCCGGTCGGCACCTGCAAGATGGGCATCGACGCCATGGCCGTGGTCGACCCCGAACTGCGGGTGATCGGCGTGGAAGGGCTGCGGGTGGCCGATGCGTCCATCATGCCGTTCCTGATCTCCGGCAACACCAACGCGCCGTCCATCATGATCGGCGAGAAGGCGGCCGACCTCATCCGTGCCGCAGCGAGCGAATCGGGCATGCAAGCGCTCTCGCGATTGCCGGCAAGCACTGAGGCAAGCCATGCGGCATGAAATCGACACGTACTACATGGCGGGCCAGTGGGTTGCGCCGGTGGGCGGCGCGACCGTGGTGGACATCGTCAATCCCGCCAGCGAGGAAGTTGTCGGCACGGTGTCGCTCGGCGCGAGCGGCGATGTCGACAGCGCCGTGGCCGCCGCCTGCGCCGCGTTCCCGGCGTGGTCGCAATCCAGCCGCGAGACGCGCATCGCGCTGCTCGAACGCGTGATGGCGCAATACAAGGCGCGCCTGGCCGATCTTGCCGACGCCGTGCGCCTTGAAATCGGTGCGCCGGCGGGCCTCTGCCATGCCGCGCACGCGCCGATCGGCCTCGCCTACCTGCAGGCCACGCTCGACGCCTTGCGCAACTTCGACTTCGAAACGGCGCACGGCAGGAGCGTCGTGCGGCACGAGGCCATCGGCGTGGCGGCGCTCATTACGGCGTGGAACTGGCCGCTGGCGCTGATCGCGGTGAAGGTCGGCGCGGCCATCGCCGCGGGCTGCACGGTCGTGCTCAAGCCGTCGGAGATTGCGCCGCTCGACGCACGCATCTTCGCCGAGATCATGCACGACGCGGGCACGCCGCCCGGGGTCTTCAACATGATCTATGGCGACGGCAAGACCGTGGGTGCGCGCCTTTCGTCGCACCCGGACGTCGACGTGATCTCCATCACCGGCTCGACCCGCGCCGGCATCGACGTGGCCATCGCGGCAGCGCCAACCGTCAAGAGGGTACTCCAGGAACTGGGCGGGAAGTCGCCCCTGCTGATTCTGGACGATGCCGATATCCGTTCCGCCGTGCGGGGCGGAGTGCTCGCCGTGATGACGAACTCGGGTCAGACCTGCGTCGCCCCCACGCGCATGCTGGTGCCACGCGCGCGCTACGACGAGGCGGTCGCCGTGGCGGCTGCCACGGCCGATGCACTGGCGATCGGCGATCCGGCCAACCCGGAAACACAACTCGGCACTGTGGCGAACCGCGCTCAGTTCGAGCGGGTACGGCACATGATCGCCCTCGGCATCGCAGAAGGAGGCCGTGTCGTTGCCGGAGGCGCCGGGCGGCCGGAGGGTCTGGAGAAGGGCTTCTTCGTTCGCCCCACAGTATTTGCCGACGTGACGAACGACATGACCATTGCCCGCGAGGAAATCTTCGGCCCGGTGCTGGCCATGATCCCGTACGACGGCGACGAAGACGGCATTGCCATCGCCAATGACACGCCCTACGGCCTAGCCGCCTATGTCGCCTCGGCCGACGTCGACCGCGCCCGCAACGTCGCGTCCCGGCTGCGCGCCGGCAGTGTCCGGATCAACGGCGCGCAGCTCGACCTGTCGATGCCGTTCGGCGGATACAAGGCCTCCGGCAACGGGCGCGAGAACGGTGCGTGGGGTCTGGCGGATTACATGGAGGTAAAGGTCATTTCGTCTTGACGCGCAGTATCACAACAGAAGAAAAGGAGGAGCAATGAAACAGGACAGGCGCCGGGCACTCCGGTTTATCGGCCTTGGTTTGGCGGGCGGGGCGTTGGGCAGCCCCATTGGGCAGGCGATGGCGCAGTCGTCGGCGCAGGGAGGCGACTATCCGTCGCGCGTGGTGCGGCTGGTCTGGCCGTTCAGCGCGGGCGGTACCGGCGATCCGCTTGCGCGGGGTCTTGCCGACGGGCTTGGCAAGCTGTGGGGCAAGTCGGTGATCGTGGACAACAAGCCGGGCGCCGGCGGCATGATCGGCGCCGACGCCGTCGCCAAGGCACAGCCGGACGGCCATACCCTGCTGCTCGGGCTGACCAGCGTCGTGCAAACGCCGCTGCTGTACAGCAAGCCACTCTATGATCCCGTGCGAGACCTGACCGCGATTACCGAAGTCGGCAACATCAACCAGGCGCTGGTGATCCATCCGGGCCTGCCGGTCCGCACGGTTCAGGAACTGGTCGCCTACGCGCGCCAGCTCGGCAAGCCGCTGCCGTATGCCACCGTGGGACTCGGGTCGAGCAGTCACCTGCAAATGGAGAAGGTGGCCAGGGACTTCGGCATCGAGGTAATTCACGTGCCGTACAAAGGAGAGTCGCCCATGGTGACCGACCTGCTCGGCGGCCAGGTACAGGTGGGATTCACCTCCACGCTGACGGCCAGCAAGCATGCCGCGACCGGCAGGCTGCGGCCACTGGCGGTCGGGGGCGTCGGCCGATCGCCATTGCTGCCCCAGGTTCCGACGATGACCGAATGCGGCAGCCGAAATATGGAGCGCGCCGGCTGGTTCGGACTGTTCGCGCCCACCGGGACCCCGCGATCCATCGTTGACAAGGTGGCCGCGGACGCAGGCAAAGTACTGGCCGACATCGGCCTCCGTGAGCGGATGGGCGAGTCCGGAATCCTTCTGAAGGGTACCAAGCCGGCCGAGTTCACCGCCCAAGTGCGGCGCGACCAGACCTATTGGGCGGATCTGATCAAGTCGGCTGATATCCGGCTCGATTGAGGCTGCGCCTGCCTTTGCCGCCGGACCTCGATACGCCTTGGTCCGGAACACCTCAACTGCCGGGTGCCAGGAGATCCTTCGGGATATGGCGGACAAAGTCCGCGAAGTCCCGCCCACCGATGGCGATATGGGAAATCATGGGACTTCGGCGCGCCGAGAATCCGGGCGGCGGCATGCAGCGTTCCGAAGTACGCTTCGCAACGCGTGCGGCACGGTGATTGCCCTTCCCTGCCTGCGCCCCACCGGACTGACGCATCTCGATCGCACAAGGATGCGACAGCTATGGAACGAGGGGACGATATCTACAGGCCAGAGAACGGCCATCGCGGTCCTTTGGCTGAATGACACTTCATTGATCAACGCGGACGTTCGGCCGGCCACTGTTCAATGGCCGGGTTGGGTCGGGTACGGCCCTCCATCCCTGTGGAGCGAGAAACCGCTCATCGGGCCCCTCGGTCCTTTCAAGTCGAGTTCCTGAAGGACATAGACAGGAGGAGAAACAACGGCTGAGGTGAGATCGCAACCAGCCCAGTCGACCCAGCAGCACCCATGCGCCCTCCTCTCGCGGACGGCTCCCATGCAAATACGCATTGTTGTCGGCATGTGGTATGCCGCCAGATCATGTATAGCGGCCCTCTCTCTGGCGTTACCTTAACACCCAGCTTGAGCCGGTCATTCCCGGACAATGGATGACCGCGCCGGACGCTGCGCCGGCGCGTACAACTTCGCGATCTCGCCCCGGCGGCGCCGCGCGCCTGCCTTGTTATAGAGTGCGCTGGTGGCCGGAGAGGCATGGCCCATATAGGCTTGCAGCACATCAAGCGGCACGCCCGCTTCCGTAGCGAATGTGCCAAAGGCATGTCGGAAGGCGTGCGGGTGCAGTGACTGCGCCGCGGTCAGTAGCTGCGGATCATGCTGCGCCAGATGCGCGCGGAACATCCTGCCGGCGCGCTCGACGAGGTGCCGCAGTCCGCGGTCGCTGTAGCCCAGGCGCCCATCCGCGGCCTTGGCACGTGCCCGAGGCGTCGTGATATCGGACAGTGGCGCCAGCAGCGGCCCAGAGAGCATATCTCCCGGATTCAAACCACGATCAGCCCAGTGCTGAACGAGGGCCTGATAAGCGCGCGTGCTGATTGGCACGTGGCGAGCCTTGCCGCCCTTGCCGACGATCATCAGTTCGCCCCACAGTCCGGGCGATTGCGTCTCCTCCTCCGCTTGATGCAAGCTGGCGCAGTCTGCCGCCGCTGCCTCGAAACAGCGCATGCCACTGTCGCGCAGCAGCAGGATGGCTGCACGGAGCACACGCATCTGTGGGCTGATCCCGCTCTCGGCATCGAGCCACGATTCCAGTGCCGCCGAAACGTCGACGGGCACCGCACGCTCAATGTCGATGCTCTGGCCCACGTGTCGTACCTTTGGCAGGCCCTCCCACGGATTGCTGTCGAGGTATCGCCGCGCCACCAGCCAGCCGCACAGGCTCGCCAACACCGTTTCGGCGTAGCGCGCGCTGCGCGGCGACAGCGATCCGGTAAAGGGCCGCCAGGCAGGATTGCAATGCATAGTGCCGCCCACCTCGATCGCCCGCGGCACTTGTGGGCCACACCAGCAAGCGGCGGGCTGCGGATCGCAAAGGAAAGCGCGATAGGCCAGGCAATCGTCGGTCAACGCGTCGGAGAAGGCCTTCCCGCGCTCGACAATGATCCAGGCGAGAAACCGCTCGGCCTCTTTGCGGTAGGCGCGCCGCGTCGGGGAGCCCGCAGGCCATAGCGATAGCCAGGTCTGAATTGCCTGATAATCGTCGCGCGCGGCAATCACGCTGCGCTCATGCGGCGCGCGGTTGATACCATCGGCTCCATTCAATTCCCGCGGCAGTTGCATCACCTCCAGCGGCACCGCGATGCCCGCGACCGGGCGTAAGGTACTGCCACCGGCGACCGCCGGCAACGCCGCGCCTGTCACGTGCGCACCCAGCTGCCCCAACGTACCGGCGTGCCGGTCTAGCACCTTCACAATGTGCGCGGCCGCCTGCGGACCGACGCGGGGAACGTGGCGCCACCAGCTGCGCCCCCGTAGATTGCACAGCGCGACAAGGTCACCCAGCGTCGTGACGCCAGCACGCTGCAGACGGCGTGCCAGTGGCCCGGCCAGCCAAAGGTGCACACCGTGGCCGGCTTGCGGTGCGGGCGTGCCGAGCGCTTCGAGCTCGCGCACGGCGTCGACCGAACGGTCCATGCCGATACCGGAGCGGCCGGGCGTCATGCAGGCCCGGGCCAGATCTTCCCGACCGTGCAGATGGGCACGCTGGACCAGGGCGTCGCGCACTGCGTGCAACGTGGCCAGCGCCTGCCGTGCGGTAGGAACCTCGTCCGGATCGGGGGCAAGCCATCGACCGGCGATGTCTTCGACGGGCAATCCTTGTAGCCATGCGCGCAGCGCGGCAGTCTCAGATCGTGTAGTGGCTGGCACGGCTTCAACAATGCCCATGATCGCCGGCGATGTAAGTGTCGCTACCGAGGTGAGCGGCGGAACCAGCGCGCAAGCCATGGCTGGCTATAGTGCTTCAACCACTCCTCGGCAGCATCAAGGCCGAGCCGACGCTCCGTACCGCGCGCGCGATGTTCAGTCAGAAGGATGAACGGATCGAATCGGTCTCGCTTCCATCCCGCTGCATCTTCTCGCCCACATGCACTGCGCGACGCTGCCACCGAGACCGGCAATCGGAGCCGGACGATGGTGTGCTTCATCCCCTGGAACGCCTTCATCAGCTGCCAATCGACCTCGCAGTGCTGCAGCGTGACGGCGTGCAGATGCGTTCGTCCGTCCAGGTCGAAAGCAAACCGGGCGATACATGTCCGATGGTTGCCGTCGCCACCAACGAAGAGCCGGCGCCCATCATAGGTGAGAAAACCCATCGAAGGCTGCCGCTCGGCGGTCTGCAGATAGTACGCAGGGTTCTGCCTATAGAGCGTGAGATTCCGCTTCATTCGCTTCCCCTCTTCAAGGAGGCGCAGCCAGGACCAGCCGAAGTATGAACTGTTGCGTGTGCCAACCACCTCGAAGACGTTGATGGACGCCTGGGCGCACCACGTTTCCGAGAAGGTGAAGGGAATAGTCTCGGCGTGTCTCTCCTCATCAAACTCAAGCAGCCGCTCGCGGGACCATGCAGGAGGGTCCTGCCGAGCGAGTTCCCGGAGGTCATTTGTGCTTGCTGGCAACATCTTGGTGCTCGTGGCTCGCGGCAGTTACGGCCGAGACGGTCCGTGGCAGCGGCCGGCCGATACCGATATCAGTCGAAGGGACGATCGTCGTCATCTTCAGGCGCCCGTGCCTGATCGTGGGCATCAGGCCGGCGCCGCGGACGCATCTCAACATGCTCGACTCGGTTGAGGTTCAGGAACAGGCGGTCGGCATTTACCTGCAGCGCATACCGTTGCTCGCCGGAGTCCCGGTCCTCGTACTTGCCCACCGTAAGGCGTCCTTGCACAGTGATGCGCATGCCCTTGCGCAGGACCTGCATGACCTGATCGCGCAGGCTGTCCCTCCAGATCGATACCGAGTACCACTCCTGCTTGGCCTCGTCTGCCACAAACTCGGTTTTGCCCTCTCGTTCGACGGGGCGGTATTCGTCGCAAAGCATGCGCAGCCGCACGACGTGGCCATACTCCGTACTCTCCAGCGACGGGTTGTCGCCCATATTTCCGGTGATTTCGATGTTGTTGGACATGTCAATTTCTGGTGGGTTGATCGGTGCGGACCTTCACAGGAGGCGCTCCATCCGCGCATTTGCCTTGTTGGTCTGCAGGGTGCGGAGTTGCGCGCGCAATGCGCGCTCCTCGCGGTTCAGACGCTCGGCCTCGTAGCCCGCACGACAGAACCAGTGGCGCATGGTCGGAGCCAGCTGGTTGATCATCCGCTGGGCGACCTCTGCAGTGATGTGGGCATGCGTCGCGGCGCGCCATCGCAGAGTCACCCCATAGCCTTTGCGCGTGTAGGTCTGGAGATAGCAAGGCTGTCCGGGGACGCTGCGCGTCTTGCCGGACAGGGCTTTCATCTCGGCGTGTACTTGGGCGAGCTGGTTCATGATGTCTTGTTGCCAATGCATGGGGGCAGCTTGATCCTGTTGTGCGTCGAACATAGCGACACGCTGCCGTGGCCACTACTGAAAACATGCAGACGAGAAAGCATGTTTCCCGTTGACAAAGCGGCCACGCTCTGGCTATTCGCTTCTACCGTCGTACACAATCGCGAATACATGTTGATCCGATCCGGCACCGAATCACGCATGTTCCGAGCCCGCACGGTCCTCGCAGCGAGCTACGGTATGCATCCTGCACTCTTCGGCGCACTCGTCGTCATTGCCGCAAGCGGCTACCTTGCGCTCGTGGCTTGGCCGGACATTAAGGCAGGCAATTTCTTCAACCATGGACTGCAGCAGCGATAGATCCTGTTTTTGGCGACTGATGGTGAAGAATCGCTGCTCCATGCCCAAGCGCCAACCGAGTCCGCGACGCCGATGGGATACCGGCTTGATCTGCCACCAGTAATTGAACCGCCCCTCGTCATCGGCCCTATCGACCTGCATGAATAGCGCAAGTGCGAAGTCGGTCGGCGCCTGAAAGTAGACGTATGCCATGCGGGGTTCGAAGAGCGCGAAGTGCCCTTGACAAGAGGCGATCGTCATGACCCCCGGCATCGCGTTCAGCGCCGAGACCAGGGGCGCAATTCGCGGCTCCACCGGCTTCTCGGTCCAAGGTCTGCGGTCCGGGCGTAGAACGTCGAGCACCAAATCAGAGACAAGGCTGCGCAACGTCTCGGTCCAGGTGGTGTTGCTGTTTCCGCTCATCCCCATCAACCTGGACGCCTTCCGGCTGTGTCGGTTGAGGTGCTCGAGAGCCGGGCCTGGGTAATTGCGGCCCTCCTGAGCGGACCTCCAACACGCTGACTCACCGAATCCCCCGTCGAGAACGTGTCGCCAGCGTCCAACGGTCTGCCCCTTACCCTTAAAGCCCTTTGTTGCAACACATTTGTTGACAGTCCGTCCCTCACAGCAGCTCCTGCTCTTCGTCTGTCCCAGCCTCAGGCTTCAGGGGCATGGTCTGCAGCAGCTCCCGCTCCGCTGGGGACAGGTCGACACGGCGCTTGGTATGACGAGGCAGCCGATCGCCGGCAAAGATGTCGCGGGGCAGTTCGCCAAAGAGGGCTGTGGCAGCCTGCACGCGTTTGCGCGCAGTCTCATCCGTGCTGGCCCAGTCTCCGCGACAGAGCGATTTAAGGCGTTCGTCCAGCAGGCGCTTTTGCAGTGGGATCAGTTGCTCGAAGATGGAGCGGATCTGACGTCCCAGGCCAAAGAGAGCGGCTCGACCCTCGGTGTCGGTCATCTGCGATTTGACCATGAGGGTCTTGATCATGCGGGCGTAGTAGTCGAAATCCAGGATCAGCTCGGCGACCATGTAGCCGTAGGGAGAGCGAAAGCCAAGTTCCACGTCGAGGGGACGCTGCGAGCGCATGACAGACAGCTTCAGCCCGCGCTGCTGGATTTGGTCCAGCGTCCTGGTCTTGGCGGCGATCTCGGCTTCCAGCACGCGACGCACCTTCTCGATGCGCTCGGTGGTCTGGATCAGGACGAGGTCGGCATACGGGTTGTCGGTTGCAGACAGCATCCAGATCGAGCGCAGGACCGCCCCACACTTCTTGCCGGAGATCTCACCATGGCCGCGGTTCTCATCGCCCGAGCGGCCGATGAACAGCCGGTAGGCTTCACGGGTGTGCAGCGACATGGTGTCGACGCCGTCGCCAACTAGCGTGCCAATCTGCTTCATGCCGGCGGCTTCATGGTCGGGGACAACCTCCTCGGCGTAGTCACGCAGGCGCCGGCGGGTCTGGGCCTTCTGCAACTGCTCGACGCGGGTGCAGTACTCCAGGAAACGCGGATACAGAGGATCGTCCATATCCGGCTCGTCGGCCTCGATGAGATGAGCCAGCGTAGTGGCCTCGGACTGGATGTCGTAGCCATCGGCAAAGGGGGAATCCCTGGACAGCGGGTACGGCGCGGGAAGACGTTTCGATTGGCGGGTGGTCATAGAAAATTCCTGGTCAGGAAAGAAGTTGGAGTGCCTCGTGTGGGAGCACCTGCACCTGGAGTTGGTGTGCCCGCAGTTGGCAGACGAGTTCGTGCAGCTCGACGCGATAGCCGTGTGGATTGCCGCAGTGGACGGTGATGAGGCGCCGCTCATGAAGCTTTCGTGCGGACTTTGAGACGGTCTGGCGGCAGATCGAGTATCCAAGGGCGGCCTCGATCTGGCGCATGGAGAGCCGGAGCGTCGTCCGGTAGCCGCACTCACGGATGAGGTAGGTCAGCAGGACCGCCTGGCCGGTATACTTGAGCAGACGCAGAAGTTCATTGAAGATCGGTCCGTCGAGGCCGTCTTCGCGTTCAATGAGCCGCGTGGTTAGTGGCCACGGCGTCTCGCGCAGAGCCGCCTCCATCTTGTCGAAGGCTTCGATGTAAGCGACCTTCCAGCGAGCAGCATGCCGGCCGGTAAAGCCCATGGCGATATAGGCGAAGCCATTGCGACTGAGGCTGTACATCGGCTGTAGCTTGTTCTGCAGGTTTAGGTATGAGGACTCCTTAAAATTGAGGAGTCCAAATTCCTCTGGTACTTCGGCAATAGCGTTGCGTATGGCCATTACGACGTTGTCATGGCGCCGCCCGAAATGCTCCGCCACGGCCAAAGACGTTGTTGTCGCGGCCCCATCGGCCACCGAGAGGTGCGGCTTGATCAGTTCCATAGGTCTCGTTTCCTCGCGGCTTGATCAAGCCCCTCTTGTCAGCAGTGCTGAAACGTCCGCTGTGCCACCGCTCTTCGGGGTCGGCTCGGGGAGCGCAAGTGCCTCGTGCGGCAGCACATGCAGTTGAAGTCGATGTGCCCGTAGTTGCCCGACGAGCTGGTGCAGTTCGACGCGATAGCCTTGGGGATTTCCGGCATGAACGGTGATGAGGCCGCGCTCCTGGAGCCTGCCAGCGGACTTGCACACGGTCTGGCGGCAAATGGAGTGGCCCAGAGCGGCCTCAATGTCGCGAACTGAAAGCCAGAGCGTCCGGCTATGACCGTTCTCGCGGATGAGGTAGGTCAGCAAGACGGCTTGGCCGGTGTACTTGAGCAGGCGCAGGAGCTCATTGAAGAGCGGGCCGTCTAGACCGTCGTCACGTTCAACGAGCTGGGTGGTCAAGGGCCAAGGAGTTGTGCGCAGCGCCGCTTCCATGCGGTTGAAGGCTTCGATGTACGCGACCTTCCAGCGTGCAGCGTCCCGACCGGTGAATCCCATGGCGATGTAGACGAACCCGTCGCGGGTCAGCTGGTAGCAGGGCATTTGCCGTACGGCCCCATTGGCGCCTCGCACGGGCCGGAACACCTCCTTAAAATTGAGGAGGTGAAATGAACTCGGAACTTCGCCGATGGCGTTACGTATCGCCATTACGACGTTGTCATGGCGTCGCCCGAAATGCTCAGCCACCGCCAAAGACGTCGTCGTCGCGGCCCCGTCGGCCACCGAGATGCTTGGTTCGATCAGTTCCATAGGTATCCTCTCGTTGCGGTTCCCTCAAATAGCCCCTGTCAGCACTGCTGACAGGCACAATGGCCCCTCGATACCAACCGGAGGGGTGGTTCGGCTTGCATGCCGGCCCGATACCCGGGCGGCCAACTCATTCGTTCGATCAGGTCCATAGGTGGTCTCTCGGTCGGCTTCATCAAAACTCCCGTGTCAGCACTGCTGACGGCTCCAATACCCCGTCATCGGTACCGGCGGGCGGCTCGATGCGCGCCGCGCCGCCGCGCATCATTTCCTTCAGACGCGCCAACTGAACACGGCCCTGCTCCTTTGGGGTCGGCGCTGGCTGGGGCGCTGCGACGGATGGCGTCGTCGGTGCCACTGCTCGGCTGCGCGCTACGCGAATCGCGACAGTCGGCACGAACGTCCCTTGTGCCGCCTTCGCGGCGAGCCGGGCGAGGTACGCCAGCGGGGAATGCACCGTCATCTGACGCTGCGTCCCGCCAAGTTCGTCCAGGACCGTCTGTGCCAGGGTGGGCGGCAGCGACTGCAGCAACTCCCGCGCAGCGGCTTGTTCGGTTGCCAGCAGGATCGGGGGGAAAATCAGCGGAGTGGATTCGTCAATCGACGGCAAACCACCACCACCGCCGCCGCCTCCATCGCTCGCGCGGCTTGGGTAAACCACCGTGGTTTGGTGGTGGTTATTTGTATGTTTACAACCGTTAACTAGGGTCTGTTCACAATTGAACTAATGGTCCAAAGGCACAGGCAAGCGATGCAAAGACGAGATAGCTGTCAGCTCGCTTGTCATACCGAGTGGAGACACGGCGAAAATGCTTGATGCGGTT
>Ga0160472_100403_pt1 | contig 35153 bp, 33 predicted proteins | sample HID1973M_E11MG_FD_108267 | JGI IMG/M metagenome (GOLD analysis project Ga0160472, IMG submission 108267) | Enriched mosquito-associated microbial communities from UW Madison campus, WI, USA - HID1973M_E11 MG | ecosystem: Host-associated > Arthropoda: Insects > Digestive system > Unclassified ... | reverse complement strand
GAGCTGATTGCCAAAGGCGGGATTTACTCGAAAGGGGCGGACTGGAGTTCTTATGTGGTCAGCGACGGCCTGCTGATCACCGGGCAAAACCCAACGTCCTCGGCGGCGACGGCGGCTCAGCTGCTTAAGCAGCTGGCTGCATAACTGTTGACGAAGGTAAGGTGACAGGATGCCCACCTGTCACCTCTTACGCTGATCACTCATGGAAAATCCTTATGAATCATAAAGCATTATTCGAGCCAACCAAGCTTGGTCCTTATACCCTTAAAAATCGCATTGTATTCCCACCACTGACGCGCCAAAGAAGTGAACAACCCGGTAATGTACCCACCGACCTCATGGCCGAATATTACCGTCAACGCGCGGGTGCAGGTTTCATGATCACTGAAGGCACTCAGATTGAGCCCCGTGGACAAGGTTATGCCTGGACACCGGGAATTTATACTGAGCAACAAATTGAGGGGTGGAAAAAAGTGACCCGCGCGGTCCATGCCGAAGGGGGGATTATTTTTGCACAACTTTGGCATGTGGGACGCGTTTCTCATTCTGCACTGCAACCAGAAGAAAATGCTCCCGTTGCGCCTTCAGCAATTCAGGCTGAACAAGCAAAGGCTTTTATTGAGACAGGGCCAGGTACGGGCACGTTGGTTATCCCTTCGATTCCCCGCGAACTGACTCGGTCAGAAATTAAAGATCTCGTCAATTTATATGCCCAGGCGGCGAAAAATGCCATCAGTGCAGGTTTTGACGGGGTCGAGATCCATGCTGCGAATGGCTATTTGGTTAATCAGTTCATTTCAGAGCATGCAAACCAGCGTAAGGATGAATACGGCGGTTCTATTGAAAATCGACTGCGGTTTCTGGATGAAATTGTTCAGGCTATCACTAATGCAATAGGGGCAGACCGTCTAGGCGTTCGCTTCACGCCTTTATTTTCCAGCACAGATGAAGACCGCGTCTATATCGGCTTGGTTGAAAGTGATCCGCATAAGACCTACGTAGAAGCTGTAAAAATCCTGGAAAACGCCGGTGTTGCCTATGTGTCTATAGCCGAAGCCGACTGGGAAAATGCTCCGGACTTGCCCGAAGCGTTCCGCCGTGAAATCCGCACGATATTTAGTGGACGCATCATCTATGCCGGTCGATACACAGCAGAACGTGGTGCCCGGATGGTCGAGGAACAGTTGGCTGATCTCATAGCATTTGGTCGTCCATTTATCGCCAACCCTGATCTCCCTGAACGCATTGCGAATGGTTGGGCATTTAACGATCTTAACGCCACCACGCTGTATGGCGGGGCGGGTGAAGGTTTTACTGATTATCCGATTTACAACGCACAGCGTTAAAAAATTTAAGGGGCATATCATGAACAATGGAATTGAAAATAAAGTTATTTTAATCACCGGCGGTAATACAGGGATCGGTGCTGAGGTTGCTCGACTCCTTGCCAGTCGTGGTGCTAAGGTTGCAATCGCAGCACGCAGACAATCAAAAACAGAGCAAGTAATTGAGGAAATTACCCGCGCCGGTGGGAATGTCAGAGGTTATTCGCTCGATGTAACTGATAAGCATCAAGTTGAGTCCGTAGTTTCAGCCGTTATAAGAGATTTTGGAAGACTTGACGTTCTTATTAACAATGCAGGTCTGATGCCAATCCGTCCTATGTCAGAGGTCAATACTGACGAATGGGACGCCATGATTGATGTCAACTTGAAAGGCACACTTTATGGTATCGCTGCCGTGTTGCCTCGCTTCCTGGCACAAGAGAGTGGGCACATCATTAATCTGAGTTCAGTCGCAGGTATTAAGGTATTTGCACCCGGCGGTACGGTCTATTCGGGCACCAAATTTGCCGTGAGGGCAATTTCAGAAGGTTTAAGGCAAGAGGTTGGAGATAAAGTGCGCGTGACGTCAATCGAGCCAGGCGCAGTAGAAAGTGATCTGAAGTATTCAACGTCCGGTACGGCATCAGAAACTGTCCTGGAGTTTTATAAACAGGCTATACCTGCAGCTTCTGTTGCCCGCGCAATCGCTTTTGCCATTGAACAACCGGCAGATGTTGATATTAATGAAATCGTTCTACGTCCGACTCGTCAAGAATTCTGAGCCTTAGGTATTCAACAATATTAGCAGGCCCTCAGTAACGTGCTTTTTTCAGCAGTTAAATAGGGGGCCGCTATGTGCCAGAAGCGAACAGCGTGTCCTCCCGAATGCTCTTAAAATCGGTAAGAGCCACGGCAACTAGGGCCCGATAATAAATTGTAGTGATTATCGGGTAACCCTACTATGTCCTAAAGGCCACCTTTCGAACATGTCGGGTCAAAATTCTGCCAGTAAGGGCAGCAGCATAAGCCAAATCTTTTATGTTCGCCTTTCGCTCAAAACTGCCTGTCATACCTGCTTAAACCAGGTAATGAAAGCCATGATGCTTAGCGTACGTTTTCGTTCCATTGGCCCTCTAATCCCGCTTACAGGCCACCTCCACAGCCGTGATCGTATTAAAAGAAATTTACCTTAGCTTCGCCGTTATTAAAGTATCCTTTAATAAGGCGTGGCATAATTAAAATAATTTTTAATAACACCTGTAGTAATCAAAGGATTTTTTAATGAAACGTGTGTCAGGACAATTTACCGAAACCGCCAGCTATGATGAAACGGTTCGTGCATTTATACCTGCACCTTTGCCTCCTGCTGCACCCGTTCTCGACCCTGTCTCTTATCAGGAACTCAATGAAAAGGCGGAAAAGTCGCTTGCCCGATTGTCCGGTATGTCAGGCCTGGTCTCTTCAAGCGAATGGCTTGTTTACAGTGCTATCCGAAAGGAAGCATTGCTCACCTCACAGCTGGAGGGAACCCAGGCAACGTTAACAGATATCTTCGATGAAGAAGCGGGGCTTTCAGTGACGAACGTTGAAGATGTGGAGGAAGTAACTAACTATCTGCGGGCTTATAAATTCGTGCACGATCAGATGAACTCTCCCTCAGGCCTTCCGGTCTGCGTACGCCTGCTGAAAAATGCGCATCAGGTGCTTTTATCCGGCGCCCGCGGCGCCGTAAAACAACCGGGCGAAGTGAGATCGACACAGAACTGGATTGGCGGGACGAGGCCGGGCAACGCCTCCTATGTACCACCCCCGCCGGAAGAGGTAGGTGAGCTACTGTCCGATCTGGAAAAATTCATACATGAGCCGGAACCCTCGCTGCCACCTCTGGTACGTATCGCACTGGTACATGCGCAGTTCGAAACCATTCACCCTTTCCTGGACGGTAACGGGCGCATCGGCCGTCTGCTGATAGCCATGCTGCTGGAAGAATGGCAGCTGCTGAAAGAACCGCTGCTTTACGTTTCCGGCTACCTGAAACAGCATCAGAGATACTACTATCAGTGCCTAACTGATATCAGGACAAAGGGTGACTGGGAGCAGTGGGTGGCATTTTTCCTTGAGGTGGTCACTTTTTCAGCAGAAGAGGCGCAGCAAGGAATAATCAGAATTGCGACCTTGTTTGCCGACGACAGAAAAAAAATCCTCTCAATGAGCTCAACGTCGGTACACACCATCCGTCTGTTTGAATTCCTGCCGACGATGCCAAAGCTGACCGTTGAGCGTGCCGTTGAGCTGCTGGAGGTAACCTATCCGACAGCGAACAACGCCGTCAAAAGTCTGGTAGAAGCCGGTGTACTTGTTGAAACGTCAGGCAGGGCGCGGCACAGGAGCTACGTTTACAGCCGGTACGTTGAGCTTCTTCGCGACTGATCCGCATACGGACTGACAACGCAGCTAAAAAGAAGCGGGTCAGTCCGGCCAGCATTGTCTTCCATTAGCCCACCCATGAGTGTGCTTCAAGCATGTATATGTGCCTTCCTGAATGTCCTTATCGACCTGCTGAACAGCATTTTTCTTACGCGTTGTGCAGAAGTCGTATCCGTATTTTTATAAACCGAGGCCGATAAACGCTCTGCCGAGCCGTACCCTGGCCGACAGGGCAGAGCTTTTCGTTGCTAAAACTTCTCATCGAACTTGTTTTTCTGAATGGTCAGTTCGTCACCGGGCTTAATTGTCTGTACTTTATTTTGCTCGGCGTCTTTAGCCGGGCTGACCGGTGTTGAGACTGTGTCTGGCAGGGGACTTTCCTCTCCTTCTTTTACAGCTCCGGCATGGTCAATATCGACTTCCTGACGGCGAACCGAATCATTGACCGTTTCCACCCGCTCGCTCTGGTCTGTACGGACCACGACTTCTTCTTTCACCTGTACGGTTTTATTTATCACGGGTAACTCATGTGTTTCAGCGACTTCGACTGTTTTTTCAGACCAGTCCACATCATCCGGGGAAGCGTGCTGAGTCAGTGGTCGGCGAAAAATATCTGCATGTTGTTCATGCAGGGAGACTTCTTTTGATACATCGTCAGTAACGGTATAACGCCTTACACGCGTCGATCCTTCACTGACCAGACGCTTACCGACTTCAAGCCTTTCTTCAGCCAGGCGGAGCACTTCCTCTTCGGTTTCATCTCCGGTCAGGGAAGTCCTGACAGGCGTGACGCCAGTCGGCTGAACCTCGCCGGTATAAAGTTCGTCAGTGGGCACGCCGGCGGATGACTGAATATCAGTATCGTTTCTCAGGCCCGGTTCTCCATACTGCTGCATATTTCCTGAGTCATGTGCGTCAATAATGCTTAAGGCACGTGGAAGCTGTTCTTCATCTGCTCTGAGCGTCAGCACCACACCACCGGTACGCAGTGCATCTTCATAAACTTCAGCCTGCTCTTCATCGACCGTATCGCCAAACAAACGCTGCCAGAGTCCGGGATGGCGAGCTTCGTGTTCCTCTTTATTGAGCCTGTCACCTGAAATCACATCAATATCATTGTCATCAAAGCCAGCCTTAAGCAGGCTTCGTTTTGCACCTTCTGCATCAGCAGTATTACTGAACATTGTTACGATTTTTTCATGTGCCATGGATTATTCCTCGGTTTTTTCCGGATTTGTAACGTCACCATCTTCCCGCTGGACACTTACCTGTTGACGGCGAAGGGAAACGGTTTCTTCAAAGGGAATTTCCTCCTCAGCTTTGTGAATATGAAGTTCCTCTTTGAGCACCAGCCTTCGTATAATCTCAACCTCTTCTTCCACAACCGGCACGATGAGCACGCCATTTTCCTCCCTGATTTCAGGTACAGCACTAACGCGCTGATTTTTAGCAACATGAGTAACCTTCACCTTTTCGCGCCGTAACAGCATGCTTACCGTTTCGTCATGCACTGAAGTTGAGCGCGTCACCTTGACCCGGCTTTTTACAGACTGCTCCCGCGTAACCTGAAGTTCTTCTTCCGCAAGGCTGAAAGTAACCTCGTCATTTTTCTCTGGTAACTCGCCTGAAGGCTGATTGCTCATAATTGCCCGCTCACCTGTGTGACCAACTGATATAAACAGCCAGACTTAAGCCATGCTTAAGTGTAATAAGCTGGCTGACAAATTAATCATGGCACATTAATAGGGATTTACACTGCCGGGCGATAAAAAGCACGAGGGCTGGGTTTATACAGACGCCAGAGGAAGGGCGGTATGCTGACAGATAAGTGATGAGCAGAATCTGTACATGTCTGTACACAGGCTGTCCACTTTTTCTGTGGATAAGTCGGGTCGTTAAGCGAGTCAGTTTAGCGCTTCAGAATGCCATTGCTATACATTTAGCCTGAGTGCTTTTCCATGAAGTCCACCATGGCGCCTTTGTGCGCGTCAACATGGCGGATGTAGCGCATCAGGGTTTCCGGCTTTTTCCACGTTCCTTCCTGCATGATCTGCGCAACCGGATAGCCCTGTCCGGCCATGTCCTGTGCAGCACCAACGCGTGCGCTGTGTCCGCTCCAGCCGCTGTAGCGATTCTTGTTGTTCGCTCTGAACTGCTCGGCTAAACCCGACGTGCGCCAGGCCCGAGCAAAGATATCTTCAAGGGCGCGCGTGCTTAACGGTGCGTCAGATGAAAGCTGCGCCCGGTTTGAACGGTGCACACGACTGAATAAAAACGCATCCGGCTCGGCCGCCAGGCCAGCCGCGCTGATCCACTCCGCCAGCCGCTGTGTAGGCAGGGTGCTCAGCGCCTTGATCAGTCCGCCGGTCTGTACGATGGTTTTGGTCCACGCCACGTCGAGAATGATGCGACCGTCCGGCGCCCGCGTAACATCCCTCACGCGCAGGCGCGACAGCTCACTGATACGCAGAAGCGTGGCGTAAGCCACATGCAGGAACGCCAGGTCGCGGACTTCCTGCAGCCGTGCTGAGCCTGACCACTGCGCATCCAGCGCCAGCAGATCGGGCAGGCGGAAGGGAACGGCCTGCCCGGCGCGCTCGCCCGCGATGACGGCCGTACGATTTATCTTCTTTATCGTGCGGAAAACCAGCGGCGAAGAGTTAGGCGGCGTCAGTCCGGCGTTACGGTGTAACATCGAAATCAGCGCGGCATGTGCATTAACGGTTGATGAAGCCCGCCCGTTTGCCTGGAGGAACGTCAGGTAATCGCGCAGATCGGCGGAAGACATCGGCAAAAAGGTCCTCTGGTTATCATCCGCCCACCGGCTGCAGGTGCGCATGACGCTCAGCAGCTGTCGCCAGGTATTGGGCGAAAACGCCTCCTTGTCCTGAACAAACTCCCTTAACCGCTCCCGGATGTCAGCATCGCCGGTGGCGCTAAGCGCCGCCAGCTGAGTCATTTTTGTCATGTTTGCCTGTTTAATGAACGAAACTGTTGTTGATCGCGCTACGTGAATTCTGGAAAGAAAGACGGGGGATAACCCGCCAGAATTCACGTAGCGCTGCCGGTTTTCTGCGCCGCCTGAATGCTCCCATCTTATCGCAACGAGCCTGCCTTTGTCCTAACTTCGTATAAGTATAATTATACGAAGTTAGTGATTTAATCGGTAGGAAGGAGACTGGGATTGTACAAATGTAATTATATAAGGTTGGATAACACTCACCTTGCAAAATGAAGCGGGAGAAAAATATGAGTTTTCTCCTCAGGGTAATTAGCGATAATTATTTTCAGATGTTATTCATTCAACTTGTAAAATTTAAGAGTGCGCGTTAACAGATAAACTTAAGAAATTATATTATGACGAATTTTGTTAAAGAATTGGATGGGGATATAACACTTGATGAATTACAACTAGAGAAACTAAATAATAAACTACAACTTGGATCAAGCTTAGGACGATTCATTGAGGAATGTTCCTATTTAGACATTGTGCTCGCATCCATAATTTTAATCGCATTATCTGGATTTTATTTTTCCTATACACCAATTGAATATACTCTCTGTAATGGCCTGCCATTTTGACCGCCTTAAAGGGCGTAAGGACGCTTTATGTATTATAGATAACTCACTATAGCGAAGGTGCTAAGGTTTGGCTGTACGCATGGCTTTTGTATGAGTCATAAAAGAGGTTAATGTCTGTTAGATGAGTCATTGTCTTTGTAAATCCAACGGGTGAAGGATGTTTCGTTATAAAAGAAGAGTACAGGCAGGTTAGAACATAATTCAGTACGAGGTGTGTAATCAGACACCTTGTTTAAAATAATAAGTAAATTCAAAACTAGCCAGCAAAACGGCATGAAAATCAACCGAATATTTTATTTAGCAGTCGTTATTCTCCACTCACTCGTTCATAAAACGATCTGCATTCGAGGCTTCAAGCTTCGGCATTGCCTCCTCTGCGTACTGCTTATGCTGGCGCATGATGTTTTCAACTTGAGCGGCGTTTTTACGACGCATCGCGTCAATAAACTTCTATTGAAAATCTATCCCGGTCGCGCGCGACGGGTTCTGGGCGGTAGATGTCTTTGCAGCAAGCCTGTTCTTTAAACCGGCGCAGCAGGAAGCGGCAAATAAATGCCAGCAGCACGTTATCGGAATAGCTGGCGGCCACAGCATGAAAATCGAGCTCTGCCATGCGCTGGCTCCAGCGGTTAACGTTAAAATAGTGGCACTCTTAACTGCGCCCCATCATCGGTACGAGTCGTCTATATAATTCCGCGAATACCTCTCGTTTTAGGCGATATGCATCATGTTGCGCGGCATTCGGTTCATGGCGTTGTTCAAGTGGCAATGTGGGTAAAAGCTCTGCCACATCGCGCTCGGGTGACATCGCTAACATCGCCAGGCGCGCCGCGCCCAACGCGGGGCCGACATCGCCGCCTGAGCAGAAGTCGAGCGTCTGTCCGCTGATGTCTGCCAACATTTGTCGCCACCTGGCACTGCGGGCACCGCCGCCAATCAGCATAATGCTCTGCGGCGCAATGCCACAATTGTGTACCGCGTCCATACCTTGCGCCAAAGCATAGCCGACGCCCTCCAGCACCGACTTTGCCAGTTCTGCGCGACCATGCTGGTGGGTCAAACCAAAAAATACGCCCTTTGCTTCAGGATTATTATGCGGGGTGCGTTCGCCAGAAAGATAAGGCAGAAACCAGATGGGTGGCAGATCCTCCTGCGCCAGTTCTGCTTCGTCGAGAAGATGTTGAACGTCATTACAGCCGGTCAGTTTTGCCGCCCAATCAAGACAGGAAGCCGCACTCAACATCACTGACATCAAGTGCCAGCGTTGCGGCAATGCGTGACAGAAACTATGAACCGCCGAGGTTGGATTTGCCATAAAGCCGTCACTCACCAGAAAATAAACGCCAGAAGTACCGAGTGAGAGCATGCCTTGTCCGACATTAACCATACCGACGCCGACTGCGCCCGCCGCATTATCACCGCCACCCGCCACGACCTGCACATCTTTAAGACCCCAGCCCGCCGCAATTTCCGGATGCACGGTGCCGGTGAACTGATTGCCTTCATACAGTTGCGGCATCTGCTGGCGCGTCAATCCGCAAGCGGAGAGAAGTTCATCATTCCAGTCTCGCTTTGCCACATCCAGCCACATCGTACCCGCGGCGTCGGACATATCAGTGGCGAAGGCGTCATTCATTCGCCAGCGCAAATAATCTTTGGGTAGCAACACTTTGCTGATCTGAGCAAAAATTTCAGGCTCATGCTGTTTGACCCATAACAGCTTCGGTGCAGTAAAGCCCGGCATCATGAGGTTGCCAGTAATGGCTCGCGAATCAGGAACCCGCTTTTCAAGTTCTTGGCACTGCTCTGCACTGCGCCCATCGTTCCAAAGGATGGCGGGGCGCAACACATTACACACATTGTCGAGCAGCGTAGCACCATGCATTTGCCCGCTGAGGCCAATGGCGCGCACCTGGCTTAAATCATATTGACTCGCCAGTGCGCGCATAACGCTATCGGTTGCCTGCCACCAGCTTTCGGGATCCTGTTCACTCCACAGCGGCTTTGGTCGTGAAACAGTGAGCTTCTGGCTTTGGCTGCCAATCAGTTGCCCAGCGTTATCCAGCAGCACGGCCTTGACGCCTGAAGTGCCTAAATCTATCCCGATGTACATGATGGCGACTCCGTTATTGTGCAAAAAGATAGTTATTGACCAAATTTTCCAGTTGTTCCTGACGACCACTTTGCGGCTGCGGATTCAGGCTATGTTCCGAAGCAAATTGCGCCAGCGAAGCGAGCGAAAACTCGCCTTTTAAGATTTTCTGGCCCACTTCATCATTCCAGCCGCTGTATCGACGGGCTACACGGCGGTCCAATTCGCCATCGTCAATCATGCGAGCAGCCACCTTAAGTGCTAACGCCATCGTATCCATAGCACCAATATGACCGTAAAAGAGATCATACTTATCAATGCTCTGACGACGAATCTTCGCATCAAAATTCAATCCACCCGTCGTGAAGCCACCCGCCTTAAGAATTTCATACATCACCAGCGCATTTTCTTCCACGCTGTTAGGGAACTGATCAGTATCCCAACCGAGCTGTGGATCACCACGGTTAGCATCGACTGAGCCAAAAATACCCAGAGCAATAGCACTGGCGATCTCATGATGAAAAGAGTGGCCAGCCAGCGTGGCATGATTTGCCTCAACGTTAACTTTGATCTCTTTTTCAAGGCCATACTGCTTCAGGAAGCCGTATACCGTAGCAACATCGTAATCATACTGATGCTTAGTAGGCTCCTGCGGTTTGGGCTCAATCAACAGCGTGCCCCGGAAGCCAATCTTGTGTTTATGCTCCACGACCATCTGCATAAAGCGGCCAATCTGCTCACGCTCCTGGCGCAGGTCGGTGTTGAGCAAGGTTTCATAGCCTTCACGTCCGCCCCACAATACATAGTTCTCGCCGCCAAGCCGATGTGTCGCATTCATGGCGGTGAAAACCTGCGTGGCGGCCCAGGCAAAAATCTCTGGATCAGGATTAGTCGCGGCACCAGCAGCATAGCGTGGGTGGGTAAAACAATTAGCGGTGCCCCATAACAGTTTGACGCCGCTCTGTGTCTGCTTCTCTTCCAGCACATCGGTCATGATCGAAAAGTTATCGATATAGCTTTTCAGCGAATCGCCTTCGGGTGAGACATCAACGTCATGAAAGCAGTACCACGGCACATTCAGCTTGTGAAAAAACTCAAAGGCGATATCGGCCTTGCGCTTCGCCTGCTCCAGCGCATCTCCCGGCCCCTGCCATGGGCGGTTAAAAGCACCACTGCCAAACATATCAGCCCCGTTCCAGCAGAAAGTGTGCCAATAGCAGGCCGCGAAACGCAGGTGATCTTCCATGCGTTTTCCGTGAATGAGTTCCTCAGGATTGTAATGGCGGAAAGCCAGAGGATTAGTGCTTTGCGTTCCTTCATAGCGGACGCGATCGAGCTGATCGAACCAGGATTGCATGTTTAACTCCTTTAACCTTACCCATAGGACAGCTGAATACTCAGCGGTATGTGAGGATGATTGTGATGAGTGAATCTCTGGCGCTCAATTACGTTATTTAACACTGCCATTGAGATAATTATTAAATGTGCGTCAGCTCGCAAAATAAAGGCAGAAAATACCTTTTCACTTTCTGATTCACCTCGAAAAAATAAGAGAAGTAATTTACCTGAAAAAGGGAAAAATACGATCCACTTCATACTTTCTTAAATAAACCAAAAAACATAATAGAAAGACGAAAATCTATAATTGCTGATATGAAACTGAAAGATAACAATTCATCAGCCTATTAGCGCATTGGCAGGTTTTACCCTTACTTCAACCTACAGGGCCATAAAAAATGAAAAAAACCATACTGGCGATGTGTGCCGCACTCAGTCTGTTCAGCCATGCTGGCTTCGCAAAAGAGGTGAAGATTGGCATGGCGATTGATGATTTACGTCTCGAACGCTGGCAGAAAGATCGCGATATATTCGTCAAGAAAGCGGAATCGCTTGGTGCGAAAGTTTTTGTTCAGTCCGCTAATGGCAATGAAGAAACGCAAATGGCGCAGATTGAAAATATGATTAATCGCGGCGTAGATGTATTAGTTATTATTCCCTACAACGGTCAGGTATTAAGCAACGTTATTGCTGAGGCTAAACGTGAAGGAATTAAAGTGCTGGCCTATGACCGCATGATAAATAATGCTGATATCGATTTTTATATCTCATTTGATAATGAAAAAGTGGGCGAAATGCAGGCGCAAAGCTTGGTTGAGCGCGTGCCGCAAGGTAATTATTTTTTGATGGGTGGTTCACCGGTCGATAATAACGCACGTCTGTTCCGTGATGGGCAAATGAAGGTGCTGAAACCACTGATTGATAGCAAAAAAATCAAGGTTGTGGGTGATCAATGGGTTGATGCCTGGCTGCCAGAAAACGCGTTGAAAATCATGGAAAATGCCCTGACCGCCAACGGCAATAAAATAGATGCTGTGGTCGCTTCAAATGACGCCACCGCAGGCGGTGCAATACAGGCACTAAGCGCGCAAGGGCTGGCCGGTAAAGTCGCGATTTCTGGTCAGGATGCCGATCTCGCCGCCATCAAGCGTATTAATAACGGCACGCAAACCATGACGGTTTATAAACCGATCAGCAAACTCGCTGATAATGCGGCGAATATCGCTGTGGAGTTGGGAGAAGGGAAGCAACCAAAGTCCAATGCAACGCTGAACAACGGCACCAAAGAGGTTCCTGCCTGGCTACTTGAGCCAATTGCCGTTGATAAAGCCAATATTGAAAGCACGGTGGTCGCAGACGGCTTCCATAAAAAGAGCGAGCTCTGATCCTGTTAACCGCCGTAAACACGGCGGATTTTCCTCAGGGCAGCCTGGAGAGATGTCATGACCAAACTGCTTGAAATGAAAAACATCACCAAACTTTTCGGCGCTGTGAAGGCCGTTGATAACATTTCGCTGACGCTGGAGCCAGGCGAAGTGATTTCGCTATGTGGTGAAAATGGCTCTGGCAAATCAACCTTAATGAAGGTGCTGTGTGGCCTTTATCCCGCCGGTGAATATCAGGGTCATATCTTTTTTGCCGGCGAAGAACTGCGCGCGACTAATATCCGCGACACCGAACGCAAAGGCATTGTCATCATTCATCAGGAGTTGGCTCTGGTGCGGCAGATGACGGTAATGGAGAACATCTTTCTCGGCAGCGAACTGACACAACGCGGCGTTTTAGATGTAGACAGCATGACGCTGCGCTGCCAGACACTGTTGCAACAGGTGCGGCTCAACGTCTCGCCAGAGACACGCGTGGGTGAACTGGGGCTGGGTCAGCAACAGTTAGTTGAGATAGCCCGGGCGCTAAACAAGCAGGTTCGCCTACTGATTCTGGATGAACCTACCTCTTCGTTAACCGAACAGGAAACGGAGGTACTGCTGGATATTATCCGTAATCTGCGCAATCACGGTATCGCCTGCGTCTACATCTCGCACAAGCTCAACGAAGTAAAGGATATCTCTGACACCATCTGCGTGATCCGTGACGGGCAGCATATTGGCACACGCCGCGCGGATGCGATGAGTGAGGATGACATCATTACCATGATGGTAGGCCGCGAGTTGACCTCGCTTTATCCTGTCGAACCGCATCCGGTCGGCGACGAGATCTTACGGGTAGAGAACCTGACAGCCTGGCATCCGATCAATCGCAGCATCAAACGGGTGGATAACCTGTCTTTTAGCCTGCGGCGCGGGGAAATTCTTGGCATTGCTGGCTTAGTCGGTGCCGGGCGCACCGAAGCGGTTCAGTGTCTGTTTGGTGTCTGGCCAGGCCGCTGGGAAGGTAAAGTCTGGATTGATGGAAAACCTGTCAGCCTCAATGACTGCCAGCAGGCCATTGCGCACGGCATTGCGATGGTACCGGAAGATCGTAAAAGGGATGGCATCGTGCCGGTGATGGGCGTTGGAAAAAACATCACTCTCGCGTCGCTGGCTCAATTCAGTAGCGTGTTTTCAGTGCTGGATGAAGCGCAAGAGCAACAGGTCATTAAGGATGCGCTGGCTCGCCTTAAGGTCAAAACCGCCTCACCCGAGTTGGCCATTGGTCGGCTAAGTGGCGGTAACCAGCAAAAGGCTGTACTGGCAAAATGTCTGTTGCTCAACCCACGCATTCTCATCCTTGATGAACCAACGCGCGGTATTGATATCGGCGCAAAATATGAAATCTACAAGCTGATCAATCAACTGGCGCAACAAGGGATTGCCATCATTGTGATCTCATCCGAACTTCCCGAAGTGTTAGGCCTTAGCGATCGCGTTCTGGTGATGCATCAGGGGCAAATTAAAGCTGACCTTTTAAACCAGGACCTGACCCAGGAAAAAATTATGGAAGCGGCACTCAGGAGTGAACATCATGCTTAAAACTGATTCAACACAACCCGCTACGCCGTTGCCTACGCGAAAATGGGCGGGTGCGCGGCTTAATCTACAAGTTGGTGTGATGATTCTCGCCATCGTGTTAATTGTGGCTTTTTTCACCTGGACCACTGACGGCTCTTACCTTAGCGCCCGCAATATCTCAAACCTGCTGCGACAAACAGCAATCACCGGCATCCTGGCGGTGGGCATGGTGTTTGTCATTATCTCTGCGGAGATCGATCTTTCCGTTGGCTCCATGATGGGGCTGTTGGGCGGCGCGGCGGCTATTTTTGATGTCTGGTTCGGCTGGCCTTTGCCCTTGACCATTGCGGTAACGCTGGTGATGGGGCTGTTACTGGGTGCATGGAATGGCTGGTGGGTCGCCTATCGTAAGGTTCCCTCTTTTATTGTTACTCTGGCCGGAATGCTGGCCTTCCGCGGCATTCTGGTCGGCATCACTAATGGTACAACGGTGTCACCTATCAGTCCGGGAATGTCGCAAATTGGGCAAAGTTATTTGCCATCAGGCATCGGCTTCGGTTTTGGTGTGGTAGGGCTGGTGCTGTTCGTTCTTTGGCAATGGCGACTGCGTCAGCGCCGGCAAAAACTTGGCTTATCGCTTCCTGCTGCTTCTGGCACGCTGATACGCCAGGCGTTGACCGCGGTCATTGTGCTCGGTGCCATCTGGATGCTCAACGATTACCGTGGCGTGCCTACGCCAGTATTGATTTTGACATTACTGATGCTGGGCGGGCTGTTTATTGCCACACGTACTGCTTTCGGTCGCCGCATTTACGCTATCGGTGGCAACATTGATGCCGCAAGGCTTTCCGGCATTAACGTGGCGCGAACCAAGCTAGCGGTCTTTGCGATTAACGGATTAATGGTAGCCATTGCCGGGTTAATCCTCAGTTCACGGTTGGGTGCAGGTTCGCCATCGGCGGGTAATATTGCAGAACTGGATGCTATCGCTGCATGCGTTATCGGGGGAACCAGTCTCGCGGGTGGAATAGGGAGTGTGGCCGGTGCGGTAATGGGCGCCTTTATTATGGCTTCGCTGGATAACGGTATGAGCATGATGGATGTCCCCACCTTTTGGCAGTACATCGTTAAAGGCACGATACTGCTGTTGGCAGTCTGGATGGACTCTGCCACCAAGCGTCGCGTGTAGAGGATCACATGTCCGACGAATTTATTCCTGGTGACAAGCGCACTGTGCTATTCAAAAAGCAGAATAAACAGTGGGAAACAGCCATGTTTGAGAAACGTTATCGGATCACTCTGCTCTTCAATGCGAATAAGGTTTATGACCGACAGGTCGTCGAAGGCGTGGGCGAATATTTGCAAGCTTCGCAAAGCGACTGGGATATTTTTATCGAAGAAGATTTTCGTTGCCGTATCGACAATATCAAAGAGTGGCTGGGCGATGGTGTGATTGCTGATTTTGACGACAGGGAGATCGAACAGTTACTGAAAAATGTTGAAGTACCTATCGTCGGTGTCGGCGGCTCGTATCACCGGGAAGAAGATTATCCGGCAGTGCATTACATCGCTACCGACAACCACGCGCTGGTTAAAAGTGCCTTCTTACACTTGAAAGAAAAAGGTGTGCACCGTTTTGCCTTTTACGGCTTGCCCGTTTCCAGCGGCAAACGTTGGGCACAGGAACGCGAGTACGCTTTTCGACAATTGGTCGCTGAAGAGCGTTATCAGGGCGTGGTTTATCAGGGAATGGAAACTGCGCCAGATAACTGGCAGCACGCACAAAATCGGCTGGCCGATTGGGTACAAACATTACCCCCACAAACCGGGATTATTGCCGTTACTGATGCCCGAGCGCGCCATCTGTTACAGGTATGTGAACACCTCAATATTCCGGTGCCGGAAAAGCTCTGCGTGATCGGTATAGATAATGAAGAGCTGACGCGCTTTCTTTCGCGGGTAGCGCTGTCATCCGTGGCTCAAGGCTCGCGTCAGATGGGATATCAGGCGGCTAAACTGCTGCATCGCCTGCTGAGCCAACGCCAACTTCCTCTTCAGCGCGTGCTGGTTCCGCCTGTGAAGGTTATTGAACGACGCTCAACAGATTATCGTTCTCTACTTGATCCGGCGGTAATCCAGGCGATGCACTTTATTCGCTACAATGCCTGCAAAGGAATCAAGGTAGAGCAAGTGCTGGATGCAGTGGGTATGTCGCGCTCTAACCTCGAGAAACGCTTTAAGGATGAAACAGGAGAAACCATCCACGCGGTAATTCATACAGAAAAGCTAGAAAAAGCACGATCGCTGCTGGTTTCAACATCGCTTTCGATCAATGAAATATCGCAGGTGTGCGGCTATCCCTCCTTGCAGTACTTTTATTCGGTCTTTAAAAAAGTCTACGCTTTTACACCGAAAGAGTACCGGGAGCGTTATAGCGAAATGGCCGTTTAACCTCGATATTTTCTATTATTATTGACAGATGTTACCTGTCAATAATTTGAACATTTTCAACTGCGCTTATGTTAATGCACATAGTTGCTCCGCCATCGCTAAAAGTTCCGTAACAGCGAACTGGCAATTAGCTTAATTCGTAATAGCGACATATTTTCGACTGATTCGCTTATATCAGTGCGTCGTTTGCTGGCAGCTGGCCAATCCCAATTCCTTTATTGAGAAGCCCTCTCTAATATTCAGCGCAACTCGAGCCAACCCCTGCTCAAAAGTGTCTATTTCTACTTCAACCATAAACTTATCCATGCGTAAACCGATAACAATAATCGGACATAGCGTTATCAGACTTATTACAGAATGTCGTCCGGCGCTAAATGAGCCGCTGTGGCTACCTAAACTCTTTATGGCTATCAGCTTCATTATCACGAAACTGGCTTAGATGAGATAAATAATGAAAATAAATAACCTGGGAATAGGAACCCGTCTGGGTGCTGGTTTTTCACTGGTACTTATTCTGATGATTGCAATGGTCATTACTGGAGGATGGCATCTGCGCGGCATGATGCAGGCCACAAAAAGTGTTACGCATGATTATTTAGTGCGGGAGCGCTTATCGACCGAATGGTTATCCATCATTGACACTAACGCCGCTCTGGACCTTGTCGTAATGACCTCACCCGCTGAAAGTATTAAACAATATGCTTCAGAGGAGATGAAGAAGAACTCTGAGCGAGCCAGCGCGGTACAAAAAAAGCTGGAAAATATGATCACGTCTGATCATGGCAAAGAATTAATGAAGGGAGTGGGTGAGGCACGTAAAGGGAATACCGCAGCGCGCAATGTTGCCCTGAAACTCAGTGCTCAGGGAGATGTGAACGCGACCGCTGAAGTTATTCGTAGCCAGTTGCTACCTGCTATGCGCGCTTATTCCGATGCTGTTCGTGCTGTGGCTAACAACCAGCAAAGGCTCATTAATGAGAATGGTGATCATATTCAGAGTGCGGGTACATCTGCCGTTTGGACACTGGTGGCGGTAGGTATTGTTGCGTTAATTATGGGCTCGCTTCTTGCTTTGCTTATCACGCGTAGCATTACGCGCCCACTGATATCTGCTGTGGGTATAGCGCGCGAAGTGGCAGCCGGTAATCTAACCGTGGATGTGCGGGTAGATTCTCATGATCAGTTAGGGCAGTTGATGGCCGCCCTGCGTGAAATGACTGAAAGTCTACGTAAGACTGTGCAAAAAGTGCGTGCAGGATCAGACAGCATAGCCTCGGCTGCTGATGAAATTGCCACCGGTAACGAGGATCTCTCATCCCGCACTGAAGAACAGGCAGCGAGCGTGGAAGAAACAGCGGCAACACTCGAGGAACTGACCGCCACCATCAGCAATACCGCAGCAAACACGGCGCAGGCACGTCAGTTTGTTTCGGAAACCGCTGGCATTGTAAAAGAGAATGGCGAGCTGATGAATGATGTGTCCACCCGGATGAAGGAGATTTATGAATCCTCCTCCAGAATGTCCAGTATTATTTCTGTCATCGATGGCATTGCTTTCCAGACCAACATACTGGCCCTCAATGCGGCTGTGGAAGCTGCTCGCGCGGGTGAATCTGGCCGAGGGTTTGCTGTGGTCGCCGGTGAAGTACGCACACTGGCCCAACGCAGTGCTTCCGCTGCACGTGAAATCAAAACGCTGATAGATGAATCTGTATCGCGCATTAACGCAGGCACCACATTAGTGGACAAGGCTGATAAGGGCATGACGAGCATCGTTAGAAACGTGCAGAGCATGGAACAACTGATTAACGAAATTGCTCAAGCCAGCCGGGAGCAGAATGATGGCATTGAGCAAATCAACTGCGCCATGGAGCAAATCGATACGACTACTCAGCAAAATGCTGCTCTGGTAGAACAGTCTGCGGCTGCTGCAGCCTCCATGCAGGAACAAACCCAAGTGTTGCAGGAGATTGTGAGCATGTTTCGCTTAAATGAAGGAAGCGCTATAAACCGTACGCAAACGGTCAGCGTTCCTGTCTCGGTCACCACTCAGCAGCAATTTAGCACTGTCCGTCAGGCACCACGACTACCTGGCAAAACGGCTGCTACAGAGGGAAGCTGGGAATCATTTTAATTGAACGATTTCGTAATAAAATGAAGTGAGCCAGACGGCGGGTTTTGAATGCTTTGTCTAAAAATCCTGCAACAAAAGCTGCCTGTCTAAAATTACTGGCTCTTTGTTACCTTCCTGTAAAAAAGGAGCATGCCAGACATGCTCCTTTTGACATTAATCATTCGTTCGTTTCAAAGAAGCAATTATTTATGGCCGTCTTTTCTCTGCCGGTAACTGTTAAGAAATTTACCACAAATCCTTCGCCGGGACGACCCGTTGTGTTTTTCACTGGGTCTTCGGCCAATTGCATGATCTAATTAGACATTTAACATAAATTACATTCTCTGCACTATGCCTCAGGTGGTAAGTGATGAACCACCATCACTTCTCTAGTTCTATATGAGCGTAATGCTCCCGCATACCGTTGAGTAAGTTGTCATCAGGCCAGTCTGCTGATTTACCCAGGCAGCAGGTAAACCTCTGACAGCCTCATGTATTCGACGTGCGTCACCTGTACCAGAACAGTGTCTGAAGCGTCCATGGTGTTTACGTAACGCATGGCACCGGGCAAAATGCCTGTCTCCTGCCAGCGGATGGTATGAAGCTTTATGCCCGCCAAGACTTCCGGCAGAAGTCGCTGAACAATCTTCAGTGTCTGCAAAGGAATGTTCCCCCTGTATAGTGGCATTGTCAGCTTATGCCAACAAAGCTGCCTGATCGAGCACATGGTCCGCTATGAGCGAAAATCGGACGTTATGTCTTAGAGAGGGTTTGATAAAACGGCGTTAGAGCCGAACAGTTGTCACTATCCGGCTATGAGCAATGAATCAAAGGCCGAATATAGCCTCAATTTCTATCGAGAGGTCAGGTGAGAAGAGGCGGCTGACTTCCACGAGCGAACTGGCTGGCAAGTGATCACCGTAATTTCGGTACAGCACGTTGCGTAGCCCGTTGATCTCCTCAAAAGAGGTGATGAATATAGTCACTTTGATTAGTGCGGAAAAATCTATCTCTTCTAGGCTGACAATTTTCCTGATTTGGCTGAATATTTCTTCAGCCTGCTCAGCAATGCCTTCATGTTGGGCCGCTGTGCCAAACGCGGTCAGGCCGGAAATATAGAGCGTGTTGCCATGCTTTACTGAATGGACGTAAGGAGCCTTTACTTCACCTAACGCACGGTAATTCTTTCTTACCAGATTGCTCATGCCGATGGCCTTTTTGAAAGGGAACAAGCCACAACCTTACCATTCCACTGTGAATGCTCAATGTTGATTGGCGTATCGTAAAGTATGCATTGTCCGCTTCTGGTACAAAGCCACCTGCCGTGCCCCCATGACCGCTATGAGCGAAAAGCGGACGTTTGTGATAGTTAATTCACCTCGTGACCCTTCATGAATCTTCTGGTTAAACCCAGCAGGTGCTTTTGTCCCGCTTTTCACGCCCGAGTCAGTTGCCAATGATGCCCAACTAAATCTGTAAGGGGCTATGCGAATAACTGCATAAAGTTTCACAGACATTCGCAACAGGAATTTCATGTCATAAGGTAAAAACTGTGCGACAGCGGCTGTCATCCTCCTGCCATGCATCGCTCACTTCACTCAACGGGCGCGTACAGAATGGAATGGAAAAATCACTGGTAGCGGCGGCTTGCAGGAGTTCACTAATTGAAGCTATAAGTTCTTCATTTGATACACTGCCCAGTCCACTCCCCATCAGTGTCAGTCCTGATGATCGCAGCAGCTTACTGGGTAAAGCAATTTCCTGCCCGCTGAGGGATCCAATCTGCACAAAGCGTACAGTCTTTTCACCGCCGGCAACGGCCGCCGTCATGATGCTAAGCGCACTCGGTCCCCACAAATAGTCCAGCACTACGTCAATCCCTTCATTCATCAGGGCTGGCAGGTCTTCCTGTAGCGCGTCCAGCGTCAAAGTGATATCAGCACCAACCTCGCGCAGTTTTTCCAGTGCCTCACGGTTGCGTCCGGTTGCTATGATTTTTCCAGCCCCCAGATGCCGTGCGATCCGCACCGCCAGGTTGCCGGATGTGCCAGTTGCACCATTGATCAGCACGGTCTCCCCTTTCCGCAGTTGTGCTCTGCGCGTCAGTGCTGTCCATGAAGACATTCCGGGATTAGCAATCGCAGCGGCTGTCACTAAATCAAGTGTTGCAGGCAACGGCACAATGCTGCTGACCGAAATCTGCGTTTTTTCAGCCATGCTACCCCAGGGAGAGTTGAACGCCAGGAAGTAAACCGGCTCACCGCTGAGCAGATAACCGGCTCCGTCAATTCCTGTAATAAAGGGATACTGCATGGACGCGCTGTAATGGGTTCCCGCTGCACGTGATTTTGCAAGCTGACTTACCGCAGCAGCTTTGACCGTGACCACAACATGTTTGTCATCTGACTGAGGTTCTGGGAAATCACCGTACACTGGCAATTCGCCAGCCTTATTGATAATTGCTGCTTTCATATCTTATCTTCCTTCAGGTAGTAAAAATTAGGTGTAAAGTACACATTATTCCCATCCCTGGAGAACTTCAATGAAAAGAGTGCAAAATACACATAACTTCGTAAGCTACGAAGATTTTCATGATGGATTACTGGCTGTAGTGAGTGCCTTTAACCGTCCGCAACGCGATGCTTTAATGATTAAAAAGTCCTGTATCCAGCTTGAACGGGCATTGTTTCCTCTTCTGGTGCAAATCAGCAGGTTCGGCCCCATCGGTGTGGTCGAACTGGCTAACAGGGTTGGCCGGGATTACTCGACAGTAAGCCGTCAGGTAGCAAAGCTGGAAGAAGCTGGCCTGGCGAAGCGGCAGAAAAATTCACAGGATAAAAGAGTTAATGAAGCCGACATAACAGCCGAAGGAAAAGCGATGACAGACAGAATTGACGCCGTACGTGCACAAATCTATGACACCGTATTTATGCACTGGCCATGCGAGGAACAGGCTGAGTTTAGTCGGCTGCTGAAACGCTTTGTCGCCGATTTCACGGCGGTGGAAGTCAGCCAGCGAACCGGTTAAACATTTGCCCGGTATCTCCATAAGGTATGGCGCTTTTACAGGCTGGTGGGGCGGTATGTGCGCTCGACCCTGCAGGGAGACACTGTAATCAGGCAGAGCAGAAGTTTTAACAGAAGAGTAGAAAAACCTTTCCCTGCCTGAACTTAGCTCCTGAAGCGGTATATGAAATGGCTCAGAAAGCTGCAAAATGGCAAACGAGCCAAATAAATTGACCGACTGGCGGAAGCATATCCGGAATGCCAAGTGTAAAGTGAATAAAGTGTTAAGTACTCCAGAAATCCTTGACACGGGAGAAGTGAAGGATAAAAACAATGAAAAATCAGCTCATTAAAGTTTATCTGTTCTGGTTAAGCATAATTCTTATTGTGATTAACATGGTGGTGGTTGATACAAGATCACCTGCAGCGGGAGACGGTGTGACTAAAAAACAGCAAGTGTTACCGTGGATAACTGCCGTTTATGCCCTGCCTCTGGCGGTATTCCTTATGTTTTAAGCATTACCTGAGGTAACTGTTAATAAATAAAAAAATTACGTCAGCAAACGTATCAACTTTCACTTTGAATTTTTGTGGCCTTTCTTCGGATATGATATGGCTTATATTTTTCAGTCTCGAACAGGATATTGGGTATCAGTACTAATTCCAGCTGAAATGTTAATAAATTCAGTGACATTAACTGCTGACTGTGAAAAAAATCAGTTAACGGATAAGGAATTGCGGGAATGGATCTGGCTGTCAATCCGCTGTCGGACAATTGCCTGTAAGTTATTTTTTTTCATGACGTTGCATACCTGTAATTAACAGACCTAAACAGAAATTTAGTGATACCCATATTAATTCTAATATTTATACCGGACAATTAATCTGCCTACACCAGGGCATTTTATTTAGTTATGCGATAATAGCTTTTTCCCTGAGCATATAAATTAGCATTGCCGCATATTTCAGCCAGTAGCATGTCAGACAGAACAGACATGAGATATTGCAGTTGCAAAGTTATTGATTTCAAAAGTGAGCAAAACCGCATCGGGTAACCATCCGGAGAATCTGTCTGTGACAGGATAATGCCCGGCTGATATTTAGCAGATGAGGATATGAAATGGCGAAAAACAGCCAGGAATTAGTAACAGTTCTGCTTGAGTGGATTGAAAATCGTCTGGGAGAATCATTATCAGTCGAAGATATTACAAAAAAATCCGGTTACACAAAATGGCATATGCAGCGGATATTCAAAGATGTGACGGGAATATCTCTGGGAGTTTATACCCGGCGGAGACGGCTTTCCAAGGCTGCGGTGGCACTGAGAATGACCAGCAGATCCATTATAGATATTGGTATGCAATATCATTTCGACTCCCAGCCGGCATTTACCCGGGCATTCAAGAACCAGTTTAATGAAACGCCAGCACGATATCGTCACATGGATAACTGGCACACTGCTGGTATTCAGCCGCCTTATCGCATCAGTGGAAGTGAGATCCCCAGGCATGAAATAGTCAGACTGGACAATCTCAAACTGGTTGGGCATATCGCCAGTTATCATTGTCATCTGGAAAATGTCTCAGAATACCGTGAAAAAATCCGAAGTGATTTCTGGTATCTGCTGCTGGAAGGAGCGAAAAAGGTTCCCCCTGTTATTTATGGCCTTCATGAAGTAAAGGCCAGTACGACAAGAGATGATGAACAGCAAGTTTTTTACAGTGCAGCAGTCAGTGAGGAATACCTTTCGTTAGATCTGAACAGGCATGGTGACATTGTCCGTGAGGAAGGAGATTACGCCAGATTTACTTATCAGGGAGATCTGAAAGGTCTACAAAATTTTATTTTGCTGCTCTACAGTACATGTATGCCGTTAGCAGGCCTGGTCAGACGGCAGGGTCAGGATATAGAGTGCTACTACACGCATCAGGGTAACTGGCATGATATGCTCCCCTATGAAATTCACTGCGACTATTTCATACCTGTTTCACTGGCTCAGTCTTCCATGGAAAATGCGGACCTGGCAGTATAAATTTTCATTAAAGCCGGGGAAGCAGTCAGACGATAATTAAGGCCTTTGCAGATAATGATCCCCTGATTAAACATAACCTTCGTTCAAACTGAAGTAGACAGACTTAATTACTTGGCAAAAAATAATAAAAGAGCAGTCATCAGAGCTGTATTCCGATTACTCCGACTAAGTGAGAAAAAAGATGAAAACAATTATCGCCTTACATAAACACTGGTACACCGCTGATGCGCTCAAGGTCGTTGTCTGCGATGATGTGATTAAAATTGATTTAGAAGACGGCCTTTTTACTTTTGAGGCTCTTGGCGATTTACATGCCGCTTTTCTCAGAATCAGCACGTGGTATTCCTTACTTTATGTCGTAGTTGATTGTTGGATTGACCTTCGAATGAAAGATGATGAGATAGATTTTTTACTGTCAAATAAAAAAATGGTCGAAGGATTACGTCAATTTCATCATGCTATTTCTCATTATCAAGGAGATCCCATGGACTCGGAACTTATGACTTTTTTGGAACAAGAAGAGAGTGAAGTATGGGTCCGGAAAACACATCAGGCTTTTAAAAACTATATTGAGAAGCATCTGCCTATCGAAGAAATGTTCGCCTTTGTACTGCGAAAATAATTTCGAGTTATTATTTTTGTTAACATTAAACTAGTTTGAAAATAATTAACCCCGTTACTTCTCTGTCTCAGTGAAAGTTTCTCATGAATCATATGGGTAACATAGCCCGACATTAGTAAGGCCCAATGGATTTCATATTGTTTGTAGATAATTATTCCAGAAAGCTGAAGAAAACGCTTTCAGCTTTCTGGAGAAAATTAAGATTTTTTCATATTTTTTTAAAAGACAATGCACTTGTCAGTGTAAGCGCCATGTCAACTCAGGTCATTGGACAATCAAACATTATACTTTTACATCTGCGCGTATATTTACGGGGCGGATCACCAACAATACGGGTAAATGCAGTAGTAAAACTGCTTGCACTTTGATAACCCAAATCAAGAGCCGTACCAAGTACTGACTCACCTGCTATGAGTTTTTCTACAGCAGCAATTATCCGAAGCCTTTCTCTCCATACTAAAAAAGTCATTCCAGTTTCATTTAAAAAAAGACGGGCTATAGTACGTTGGCTGGCACATGACTGCTCTGCAAGCTCACTCAGCGTATCCGTACAGCCAGGAGTATTTTTTAACTTTTGAGTAATAAACCGGAGGCGTTTATCCTGGCCTTCTGGAATAAAGAAATTAGACTGCGAAACGTTTTTTTCTAACTGGCATATCATTAGCTGCCTTATCAGGCTTAGTTCCGGACTCTCCACATTGGTAAAACTAAGCAAACAGGCTTCTCGCGCCAGTTCAAGCATCAAAGTGGACACTGTGAACATTTCTAACTGCTGCTCCCTTGAATTTCCCGCCCCGAAATTAAAATGAAGGTTTATGAGTTCGGCCTGTTGAGGGTAAACAGCACGGTGTATAACTCCGGGGGGAATAAGTATGGCCATTCCCGGAAGTGCCAGCCACCAACCGCTCTCAGTCTGCACTCTCACCGTGCCGCTCACTGCGATTGTCAGTTGTGCCTCCTCATGACAGTGATCAGTTATGTGATGTCCGGAAAGGTGATTGTATTTAACAGCATAGAGGGAAGCTTCAGACTTTATCATTCAAGATACCTTTGGCAGACGGGCGAAAGAGTTTGTCAGCTTAACGAAAGAAACTTCTTTGACACTCTCACATAATACACAACGCAGACGGCGTGAAAATACTTTATGTAAATATATTTACTAAAGGATTTATCCATAAATTTCATATAATTAAATATTCTTTCTGTCTCGCCACTTTTTCTGATGAATTCCATTATGGCTGACCTTGCAGATCAACGCGCCTAACTGCAGTTCCGGTTCCTGTTCTTCATTTTTCTAATGGCTTTCAGCAATGAATGTTTAGGCCTGAAGTATTACCTGGCTAACTAAAAGGTATCTGAATGAATATCAAAATTATTACAGGTAGTGTACGCAGTAGTCGGGTTGGGCCACAAATATCACAGTGGATTCTTACAACCATTCAACAGTCTGCAGCTTACTTATCATCTGAAATAGTTGATTTAAAAAAATGGCAACTTCCTCTTGATGATGAACCTTATCTGCCAGCAACCGGACAATATGTCCAGCCTCTTACCCGCCGCTGGAGTAAAAAAATCAAGGAGGGTGATATAATTATTTTTGTTTTCCCACAATATAATGCTGGATATCCTGCGGCGCTCAAAAATGCGATTGATCACCTTTATGATGAATGGAATGCGAAACCTGCAATAATTGTTAGTTATGCAAATCGGGGAGGTGGTAAAGCTGCCAGTCAGATGAGGCAGGTTCTTGAAGGGATATTTATGCGACCTTTGAGCAGCGAAATTGAAATAAAACTATCTGAAATGAATTTTGACCCAATGGGTAGAATTGCCGATCCGGAAAGTTCACTTGCAGTTTATCAGGACAAACTTATGGGTCTCATGCATGAGGCTGAAAGCATATTATACGAAGAAAAAATAAAATTCTGGAAAGGAATATGTTAACAGCAGCTTCGGAATAACCTGGCTTTTGATAATAAACCGCCCGGCTTTAAGTATGCTGGACAGTTTTATGTAGGTCATGCTTACAGGTTAACAGCAATGCCTCCAGCGGGCTTGTTGAAAAAAGCGTACCCGAGCGTAAAACAGGCGTTCTGAATTGCCATGGATAATCCAGAAACTTCCGGACCGTTAATAATACTGATTTTCATATTCAGCCCGGGACATCTGATCGCTCGAACCATGCCGACGCTTACAGGTATAAAACATTTCGATTTAATCAAAAACATCGCAGCGGGCTTCTTCGCGCGTTCTTTAAATGTTTTTCTTTATTCGTTCGCGTGTCAGTAGCTGGAAAAAGCTTTCTGCAACCGCGATGTCGTGGCAGTTACCGCGACGACGCATGCTGTCTTCCAGACCGTGTGATTTCAGGAACGACTGTCACTCATGGCTTATGAAAATAGCGGCAACAGCATTCACAACCTGATGGCCTCTGCGTCTCCCCGGCACCACCGGGTGGTCATGGCCTGTAAGCTCCGCCAAACCCCGCAGGCGTCGGGCTTTGAGGCTGAGGATTAGGGCTGAAACGGGGGAAATGCATTCCGCCTCGCCTGAAAACGTTAGCTTTTTATCCAGAATTTTTTACAGCAAAGGATGGTGCGTGCAACGGCCAAAGAACAATCCTCGTAAGTTTTGCCCGCAGCCGAATGCGGGCTTTTTTTTGATAACCGCTCCCAGGAGCTGACCGGAAAAGTTAAGGAGTATTCGCCACAGTGAAATCAGCCTGGAACATGAAAAACGACGATCATCCCGCTCCTGATGACGCACAGCGACGTGACACAGCCCCGCTGAAGGAGAACACAGAACTGGAAGAAGCATTCTGGTCGCTGTTAGGAAAGCTTGAAGCTGCATCTGATGAAGAGTCTCGGACTGCTGTGCGTGAAAAGATATGGCGGCTCGTTAAAAAGGGCGGCAGTGAATAAGCAGCTAAAGAAATACTTTTAAAGCCCAGCCAGACTAAATCTATAATAAATAACATTAATACTGAACCAGAGCTGAATTGTGTAGTCAGCATATAAGGAGAGAACTCTCTGTAACGAATTTTAACCCGCCCTGTGCGGGTATTTTTTTGCCTGAAGCAGCCAGGTGTTATCCCCTGAAGCATAAGCAGGGATATCAGAATTTTTTAGACCTAACTGTAATCCTTAGCCAGACTTTTTATTCATCAGCCATCCCTGAATGACCACGTCGATACAAAGCCGGAGATTACTGGCTAAAGTTTAAAGACAACATAACTGAAATCAGAGGCTGCATGAGTGAAAAACGTGGAGGGGCCGGCAACTTCGCCGTTAACAAAGAACGGGCTGTCGAAGCAGGGCGAAAGGGCGGCCAGGTGAGCGGTTGTAATTTCCGTAACGACCCGGACAGGGCCCGTGAAGCAGGTCGTAAAGGCGGTACTGTCAGCAAAAGAGGCAAATAAACAAATGTCTTTTAGTAGAGTGTCCTCACAGGGCAGGAAGAACGTTATGCAGTATAGCTGACGTCATTTCTGCTTAATGAGGGTTTGCTTATGAAAACGCTGGAGTATGGTTTGCCGGGTTGTATTAAATTCACACGCAATGGCGCTGGTACTTATCCCGGTATTAAGACGTTCTGTAACTACATATCAACCTGAGCGGGGATTACGTCTGGCGAACATACCTAAACAGGCGTAGCATCCCTGTTTCGCATTATGTATCTGGATATAGCTAATCTGCGGATCGGCAAAGAAAATCTCCATGAGATGTTCTGCAGATTGACCCTCGCAGATATCTGCCTTTCTTAAAAAGTGTTTTTCGTCATATGCCCGCAATGAAAGAATTCTACCTTTCATAACTTCAGGTAATTTGTTGATGTAAATGCCTTGTTCGGTACATCCCTCCCAAATATATATTGCATGAGAGCCGCGATAGGGAGTATCTGCTGGCTGATAGATGTGGTTGATAAGAAGAGCGTTTTCGCCAGCAGGTATATCGCACAATGAGATTCTGTCGGGATAACCGGGATAACTAACTACGATTTGCCTTACTGCCCCATATCTTCCCAGATAGCTATCGCTCCGTCCAAAAAGATGGGTGAATTGCTCGGCTCTCAGGCCAGAGATTCTGTATTTCATAATGCCTCCGGTGGTTTCAGCATTATATTAGTGGGTATTTGAAGGAGAACTTCGCTGTTTCCGGTCAGGGGAATACTGGCTGCTTGCGAGTAAAGAATTTGCGCATGCCGAGGCAGTTTATGAATAAGCAGGTTCAACAGGAGAAAGTACTTTAACTCATACTGGTATACTGAACTTTTGCAGCGTCCGCAATGAGCGAGAAGCGGACATTTCTTGGCTAATATCAGTTGATATAATGGACACCCAATCGTCACAATTCAGTGTTTCTACCAAGCTGAAAATTTAGATTAAACATAATATCCCAACGCCCTTGATGACACCCTCCCTTGATAGCTTTTGTAGGATGCTTGCTTTTTGTTCAGTGTTTTTGGGCTATATGAGCAAATAATTCAGCTTTTATACTCGCCTGGTCAGTTCTATCATTCATCACATCGAGGCAATACGCCTCCAAACAGATAAAGCAGACCAAGGAAATGATCATGAAATCCATCAAAATTTTCGTTGCAGTTTCAGCGCTGACTCTCGTTTCTTTCGGCAGCTTCGCGCAGAGCGTTACCGCGACCGACCTGACGCTTGATGGCGCAGAGGCTCAAATCGCAGCTCAGGCTCAGCAGCAGGGGGCTCAGTACAAAATCACTGAGGCCAGCAACGGCAACGTCGTTCACATGACCGCTGAGATGTACAAATAAGGGATGGTCGCAAAAGGAAGTGCTGGAAGAGGTCGCCCCCGGGCGGCCTTTTTCGCATCTGTACACAGACAGCATTTACCATAACGTTGATTGTGCGTACTTTAGCTTATGGCGGCTATAGTGAGATGTCCGCAATATCGTCCTTTTTCCAGGATTTCTTGGCTGAGGACGGCTTACTACCTCGCTTACATCACAGCGGCAAGACCTGACGGATATTTCAGTTTGGCTAAAACCCGGACATCTCAAAACAGCCTTAACGATCTCCTTCCAACACCACACCCTCTAAAGCAGAGAAATGCAGCCTCACCCAGACTAAAGAAGGCTGATCACTGAAGAACGTTTATCTTGTGAAGTGATTAATCTAACATGAACTTAGCTAACCTGATGATGAGGCTGAGTGTTGCGTTGATAGATAAAAAGAAAAGTACCATCAAAGAGGTGGCGGCCTTAGCAGAGGTGTCGATCGGTGTGGTTTCTCGGGTATTGAACCCCGGTTCAGGTTCAGTATCTGAACGCACCCGTCAGCGTATTCTGGAGGCAATGCAAACGCTAAATTATACCCCTCAGAGTGCCGCTCGTGAGCTTAAAACCAGTATGAACAACACGATTGGCCTGGTTGTAGCAGACATCGCAAACGATTTTTTTTCTGAGATCTCCGATCTCATTGTCCGTCGCGCCAGAGAAATGGCCATGAACGTCATTTTGGTTACTACGCAGGAAGATCCGCTGCTGGAGCGGGAAAGCTTGAGCATGTTAATGCAAAAGCGGGTTAAAGCCATCATAGCAACGCCCACCAGCGCGAATAGCGATATGTGGCAATCCATTAGCGAAATGGGCATCGCTATTGTTTTCATCGATCGCTACCTTAGCGAGGTGACACATGCCAGTGTCATTGGCTTTAACAATGAAGCTTCCGCCTGCGAGGCCACCCGTTATCTTGCTCAGCAAGGCCATCGCCGTATTGGCTGGATAAGCGGGCCGCTGAATACCTCGACCTCTTTGCAAAGGCTGAAGGGTTATAAACAAGGATTGAAAGCCTATGGAATTGACTGGGAAAAACAGTATGCGGTAGTGAAGAACTTTCGTGATCCGCTAGCCAGCCAGGCACTTGATGAGTTGTTATCGCTTCAGGAACCACCCACTGCAATCATTATTGGAAATACGTCGATTGCACCAATGATTATGTCGCGCATCCGGCAGTTGAAGCTCTCTGTTCCTGAAGACCTCTCGTTGATTGTTTACCATGACAGCCACTGGAGCCGACTCCTGAGCCCGTCAATTAGCGTTATCAAACACCCTCTTGAAGAGTTGGCCGATAAGGCACTATTAAGTCTCTCCGGTGAGAGGCAGAAGCCCTGTGAACTAAACAGCACGTTAATCAAGCGTGAGAGCGTGGCCCGGGTTAAATAGGCATACCGTTTAAACGCTGAATTTGCCTGATAATGGCGCAGTGATCTAAGTCGCCATCCCCAGCGTCAATCATTTGGCTGAAAAGCTGGTTCACCGTCTCAGTCAGCGGTAATGTCAGACCAAATTGCTCAGCCAACGCCACACTGCTGCGCGTGTCTTTAAGCTGCCACTTTGCCGCGCCGCGGGCTTTAAAGTCTTCGTTTACCATACGTTCGCCTTGTTGTTGCAACAGGGTTGAGTCAGCAAAACCACCCAGCAATGCTTCACGCACTTTTGCCGGATCGGCTCCGCCGCGCTGGGCAAGGGTAAAGGCTTCCGACAACAAACTCAGCGTGCCTGCGACAATAATCTGATTGGCGAGTTTAGTCAGTTGACCAGCGCCCACCTCTCCCACACGCGTGACTTTACCCAGGTGAGACAGCAGCGGGCGTAACCGGTCAATAGTTTCTGCATTACCACCGGCCATCAATGACAATGTGCCGTTTTCTGCCCCCGTCGTGCCACCTGATACCGGCATATCGAGATAGTCCGCCTGTGCTGCGTTCGCCTTGTGTTGCTGCTCAATCACAATCTGTGGCGAAAGGGTACTCATCATAATGATGACGGCTTTTTTCCTGATGTGCTTCAGCGCGTTATCATTAAAAATAACATCGTTACAGGCTTGCGCATCACTCAATAAACAGATGATGACATCACTGCCTGCCATTAACTGGGCGGGAGTGTCTACAGCCGTAACACCGTACTTTTCCAGAGCATGCGCTTTATCTTTAGAACGATTCCACACCGCAACGGAATAACCGGCAGCGGCTAAGCGCCGTGCCACTGGCTGTCCCATTAATCCGGCGCCAGCCAATCCAATACGTGTTTCTGAAGCCATGTTGTTTCTCCAGACATTACCCGCTACTGCAACGGCAATAGCGGGTAATATCACTGTTTATAATCCCGCCAGACTGACCATCTGCTTACGCAACTCTACGATATCCAGATTGTTATCAAACTGAACATCAGAAAAACGTACCGCTTTGTCTTTGGCGACATCTTTAACCAGACGAACGTGATGCGCTAATCCCATTGGTAACAGATCCTGCGCCACGCTGATGTTGGCTGGCAGTGCATTGGCCCAGACGGTAAACCCACCTTCGCCATCCAACATTTCGCCCGCTTTGAGGTCTCGTTTAGCCGTTGCGACAGCATCACCCCGGAAGCTTAAAGCCGAACCGGTGGCTTCATTACGGAGTACCGCAGAGAGAATACTGATGCTGGTTTCAAGGCCGATGAGATGGAAAGGACGCCACATAGAGGCATACCAACCACTGGGATCGGTCAGCAGTCCGTACTGTTTAAAACAGGCGCGGCTGTATTCATCCCGGGCTTTAAACGTGACAAATACGCCATAGCGAATGTTGTTTAGCACCTCCCTTCCATCAGGCTCCTGGCTGGCAGCAATATCCACCAGACCGCTACGGCTCAGTCGTCCACCGTCAGACTCAGGTGAAAAGACCCGCGCCAGGTCATGCACACCGGCTGGAGGAAAGGCCAGTCCGTTATCAGGACAATCCAGTCCGGTCGCGTTGGCCACTGCCGCCATTTCAATTGCCGCTTTGGTGCCGTCGGTGAAGGAATTATACATCTTAGGATTGAAGTCTCCGGCCGCCACTTCTTCTTCGCTCCAGCCAAAAAAACCCCATACTGTATCCGGAGTAGAATAGCGATAGCGTGGTTCAAAGTTCATGCCTTTACCGGCCGCAACAATTTCAAATCCGCAGGCTTTGGCCCAATCCACCAGTTCACAAATAATGGCGGGTTGATCCCCGTACGCCATGCTGTAAATCACACCATTTTGACGCGCACGCTCAGCGATTAAGGGGCCGCACAGCACATCGGCCTCAACGTTTACCATCACCACATGCTTGCCATGTTCAACAGCATGGAGTGCATGACGGGTTCCCGCCAGCGGATGGCCTGTGGCTTCAACAATGCAATCGATCTGCTCGCAGCGGAACAATTTTTCCGCGTCCTCAACCACACAGGTTGACCCTTCGCGCAACGCAGCATCGATAGTTTGTGCCTGATACTGAGATTCAGGCCAGCCCACTCGCGCCAGGGCTGCACGGGCTTTACTCACGTCGAGATCGGCAATGGCCACCACCTGCAAACCGTCCAGATGGCGCAGTTGGGCAAGAACCATCGATCCAAATTTACCTGCGCCAATGATGCCAACTCGGACCGGTTGTGCTGTACCTGATTTCACGGCACAGGCACGCTCAGCTAACAGTGCTGCTAAGTTCATTTTCTACTCCTTGACAGGGTTTGATGCGTGGGGTTTAACGCCAGCCAGCGGCCTGACGGCGACTTTTACTCAGGAGATAAATCAGTAACGGCGAGAACAGCACCAGAATCGATAACAGATAAAGGCCGTTTTGTGATTTACCGGTAAGGGAAATAGTGAGACCCACCAGGAAAGGGCCAAAGAAACCGCCAACATTCCCAATAGAGTTGATGAGCGCCAGGCCACCCGCAGAACCCTGGCTGGTTAGGAAGGAGGCGGGCAGAGTATAAAACGTCGGAACACATGCCAGCATGCCAACAGTCGAAAGCGTCAGTCCCAGCATTGATATAACGGGAGAATCACTTATGGCTGCGACCACGAAACCAGCAGAAAACACCAGCGAAGGCAGAATGAAATGCCAGGTGCGCTCGTTCGTTTTGTCAGAATGATTTGACCACCAGCACATCACTACGGCACCAACGATATAGGGAATAGTGCCAAGCAGTCCTACCACAGTGTCTGAATAGTCAAAGCGTTTAATAAACTGCGGCATCCAGAAACCGAGACCGGTTAAGCCAATGACTGTAAAGAAGTAAGCCAGGCCTAAGATCCACACTCGGCGGTCTTTGAACATCGCTTTCAAACCCGAGTGCCCCACCGCTAATGTTGCTTGTTGCTCTTTTTCCATCAGCTCCTGATAGGCCTGACGTTCCTCAGGCTTAAGCCAGGAGGCTTTAGCCGGTTTATCCGTGAGGTAAAGAAAAACGATCACCGACAAAATCACCGGCGGACATCCTTCGATTAAAAACAGCCACTGCCAACTTTCCAGCCCACCCACATTATGGAAATTGTCGAGAATATATCCCGATAAAGGATTGGCAATAATGGCGGCCAGCGGAACACCTAAATAGTAAATGGAAAAAACCCTGGCCAGCTCTTTCTTGGGGAACCATGTAGTGAGATAAAAAACAATACCAGGTGCGAGGCCCGCTTCGGCTACACCTAATAAAAATCGCAGGATACTGAGACTCACCACACCTTGTGCGAATGCCATCGCCATCGAAATAACGCCCCAGGTGATCATGATCCTGGCTAACCAAAAGCGTGCGCCATAACGTTCCAGTAGAACATTACTGGGAATTTCAAACAGGATGTAGCCAAAAGAGAAGATGCCTACAGCGAAGCCAAAATGCTCAGGCGTTAACCCTAAAGACTGGTTCATGGTTAATGCCGCCATGCCAATATTAGAACGATCAATAAACGCCAGCAGATACATCATCAGGATCAGCGGCATTAAGCGCATCCGGGCTTTTTTAATCGCGCCACTCGCCAGTGATGATATTTCTGGCTGAGGATGATCCGGCACAACATCAATGCCGACCAGTGAATTATCGTACTCTTCTACGTGTTTCATGATGTATCCCAGTAGAGTTATAACCCCCGGAAATATCACGGAAAATGCATATATACCGCGACGCCTGAGTGGAAAAGTAAAACGTTTTACTTTTTACGAGTTTTACGACAGAGCGGTTAACAGTCAAGAGATGGAAGAGTGAAGTTAAAAAATTGTGACTGAGTTAACGCATGTGCTCGCCAGGGGTAATACGCGTTGCCGCGAGGGCCAAAATGACTCACTTCCTTGAAAGTGATAAGCATCAGTATCCTCTTTAAAGCCATGCCAGTAGCGGCCGGGAGAGTCTTGTCGCTGCTGGCATCTGTCTTAAAAACCGTCTCAAACTGCGTCCCAGCGTGTTCATAATGTGAGTGCGGTCAACTTAAAAAACATCTTCTTAACACATACTAGAATGGTAGATAGATACATACATTTTATACGGTGAGTAATTCATATGCAGATGACGATGCGTTGGTTTGGACCAGAAGAAGATAAAATTCCGCTGGAACATATACGGCAAGTACCAGGTGTGTCAGGCGTAGTCGGTGCGCTTTATGATGTGCCCGTCGGTGAAGTCTGGCCCCAGGAAAAGATTAAGAAACTCGTTGAACAGGCTCATGCTGCGGGTCTGACAATGGAAGTCATCGAGAGTGTTAACATTCACGACGATATCAAGATTGGTTTACCTTCCCGCGATCGCTATATTTCCAACTACAAGCAAACTCTCCGTAACCTGGCCGGGTTCGGTGTAAAAGTTATTTGCTATAACTTCATGCCCGTCTTTGACTGGATGAAAACAGACATGAACTATGTTCTGCCTGATGGCTCGCTGACGATGGCATTTGAAAAAGCCGGTATCGATAAAAGTCTGGATGACGTTGTCAAAGAAGTTCTGGGAAATTCAAACGGCTTTGCCTTACCGGGATGGGAACCTGAACGCCTGGCAAAAGTGCAGGAGTTGTTTGCAAAATACAAAGATGTTGACGATGCGCTACTGCGGGAAAATCTGGCTTACTTTTTGAAAGAAATTATTCCTGTCTGTGAAGAAGTCGGCATCAAGATGGCAATCCATCCAGACGATCCGCCTTATTCAATTTTTGGCTTACCTCGCGTAGTCAAAAACCGTGACGATCTGGACTGGATTTGCAACGTTGTTGATTCAGAAGCCAATGGTCTGACGTTGTGCACCGGCTCCATCGCCGAAGATCCGGAAAATGATGTTTATGCCATTCTTGGCGAGTTTTCACGCCGCAAGCGCATTCACTTTGCCCATGTCAGAAACATCAAAATTATAAAAGATAAAGATTTTTACGAGTCAGCTCATCCGACGCAATATGGTTCATTAGATATGCTGCGCGTCATT
>Ga0160472_100402_pt1 | contig 35247 bp, 32 predicted proteins | sample HID1973M_E11MG_FD_108267 | JGI IMG/M metagenome (GOLD analysis project Ga0160472, IMG submission 108267) | Enriched mosquito-associated microbial communities from UW Madison campus, WI, USA - HID1973M_E11 MG | ecosystem: Host-associated > Arthropoda: Insects > Digestive system > Unclassified ... | reverse complement strand
TCCTGACGAAGGCTCATGGTGTCTTGTGTGTTCCAAGTCATGGTCGGCTCCGGCAGATTCCCTGCCGGAGAGTGTCAACCATGTCCCCGTACACCTGTCACCTATGTCCCCGGTCTATACACGCACCAAAAGCAGAACCCACAACGCCTGGCGTGCCCCGGCAATCCACGAAGATGAACCAAATCTTAATGTATGCATCAGGATGCCGAACGGCGTGGTGCCTCGATCCGGTGCAAGCCGAGGGCTCACGGTGACAGGCTGCTTTCCGCTGCGTGCCAGCCTGCGCACGCGATTTTCCTATCTGCGAGAAGTGACGGGCAACTGGGCAGCCAGCCGGGGGCGGTGGGCTGCGAGTCTGCACGAATTCATCGTGTTCGGCATCAAGCAGGCGTGGGCCTGCCTGTTCGGCGGCCTGATGGTGGCGTTGCTGATCGGCACCCATTTCTGGTATCCGGCTGATGCGCCGATTACGCGCTATGACGCGCTGACGATTGCAGCAATGCTGATCCAGGTCGCTCTGCTCTGGCTGCGGCTGGAAACGTGGGACGAAGCCAAAGTCATCCTGCTCTTCCACGTGGCAGGCACAGGCATGGAGATCTTCAAGACAGCCGTCGGCTCCTGGATCTATCCGGAGCCGGCCGTGCTGCGCATCGGCGGGGTGCCGCTGTTCACCGGATTTATGTATGCCTCGGTCGGCAGCTATATCGCACGCGCCTGGCGGGAGTTTGATCTGCGCTTTACCTGCCATCCGCAACTGGCGGTAACTGGAGCGCTTTCAATCGGCATCTACGCGAATTTCTTCTTGCACCATTACTGGTGGGATGTTCGCTATATCCTCATGGCGTTGATCGCAGTGGCGTTCCATCGGTGTTGGATCCACTTCCGCGTCGACCGTGTGCACCGCCGCATGCCCTTCCTGCTGGGCTTCACGTTAGTGGCACTGTTCATATGGTTCGCCGAGAATGCCGGTACGTTCACGCGGACATGGCTCTATCCGAACCAGATACAGGTCTGGAAGATGGTGTCGATCAGCAAGCTGGGATCGTGGTTCCTGCTGACAATAATGAGTTATGTGATGGTTACGCTGATCAATCGTCCCACGCCGCCGCAGCACCCATGACTGAAGGCTTCGCTCGCCTCCGCCCCCGCCTCCGCGGGGACGACGGTGATTCAAGCGCCTTCCCCCCGCCAATTCCGGCGATTCAATCACGATCCATGTCAACGCCTCTTTCGCCGCTTTCGCGAAGAATGCGGCGGCACCCGTCGTTTGCGGGTGGAGGAAACGATCGTGCGCTTCGGAAACCTGTCGATCCGCGTCAAACTGCTGTCGAGCTTCGGCCTCTTCGCGGCCATCGTGCTGCTGGTGTCGGGCATGTCGCTGGTCGCGCTGGGCGAGACCAGCAACGGCTTCCGCACCTATGCGAACGGGCTGGCCGCGCGCGCCGAGATGGCTGAACAGGTCCGCATGGCGGTGGACCGCCGCGCCATTGCCGAGCGGAACCTCGTGCTGGTGTTCGAGGACGCCGACCTCGAAGTGGAGCGCGCCGCCGTGACGCAGGCCAGCGCCGCCGTGAAGGACCGGCTCGCCCGCCTGCGAGAGATGGTGCAGGCCCCCGACTCCAACGACACCGCGCGCGCACTGGTCGGCGACATCGTCCGCATCGAGGACCGCTACGGTCCCCTCTCGGCCACTATCACCGACCTCGCGCTGAAGAAGGAGCACGGCCAGGCCATCGTCAGGATGAATGCCGAGGAGCGGCCGCTGCAGGCCGCGCTGGTCAAGGCCACCGAGGCCTACGCGGAGTACGCGCTGGTGCGCAAGTCCCAGACGCTGGCCAGGCTCGAAGCGCGCGAGGCGTGGCAGCGCAGCCTGATCCTCGGCATCGCGCTGGGGGCGCTGGTGCTGTGCACGGTGGTGAGCCTGCTCATCACGCGCGCCATTACGGGCCCCATCGAGCAGGCGGTGGAGGTGGCGCGTACCGTGGCGCGCGGCGAACTCGGCAAGCCCATCGTGGTGCGCTCCGCGGACGAGACCGGCCGGCTGCTGCAGGCCCTGCGCGACATGACAGCGCGGTTGGCCGAGACCGTGGCGCGTGTACACCGGAGCAGCGCGAGCATCGCCGGGACCACGGCCGAGATTGCCGCCGGCAATGCCGACCTGAGCGTGCGTACCGGCGAGCAGGCAGCGTCGCTCGACCAGACCGCGTCGAGCATGGAGCAACTGACGCAGACCGTCCGCCAGAATACCGACCATGCCCGCCAGGCCAGCGACCTCGCGCGTGCCGCCGCCGACGTCGCCCAGCAGGGCAGCGCCACCGTGGGCCGCGTGGTGCAGACCATGCAGACCATCAGCGCGGGCTCGGCGCGCATCGCCGAGATCACCGGCATCATCGACGGCATCGCCTTCCAGACCAACATCCTCGCCCTCAACGCGGCCGTGGAAGCCGCACGCGCCGGCGAGCAGGGGCGCGGGTTTGCCGTGGTGGCGAGCGAGGTGCGCAACCTCGCCCAGCGCTCGTCCACGGCGGCGCGCGAGATCAAGGAACTGATCGAGGCCTCGGTGGGGCAGATCCGCAGTGGCTCGGACCTGGCCGGGGAGGCCGGACGGACCATGAGCGACGTCACGCAGGCGGTGGGACGCGTGAGGGACATCGTCGGGCAGATCGTCGAGGCGTCGGACGAGCAGGGCCGGGGCATCGAACTCGTGAACCAGGCCATCGGCCAGATCGACCACGTGACGCAGCAGAACGCGGCGCTGGTGAATGAGGCGGCCGAGGCATCCCGCTCGCTCGAGGCGCAGGGCCGGGAGCTGAACGAGGCGGTGGCGTTCTTCCGGCTGCCGGCGACGGGGCCCGGGCCGGGGTTGTTGCCGCAGGTTTGACAGGCCGGGGCGCTGCTCGGGAGAATGGGCGCTTCCTTCCCGCGCCAACTCCGCGCTAACTTCGCGCCAACTTCGCGCCACCCCCGAGCCCGCCATGCCCGACCTGCCCATCTCCTTCGAAGACGTCGCCGCCGCCCACGACCGTATCCGCGGCGTGGCCCACAAGACCCCCGTCCTCACGTCCTCCACCGCCGACGCCGCCACGGGCGCGTCACTCTTCTTCAAGTGCGAGAACTTCCAGCGCATCGGCGCCTTCAAGTTCCGCGGCGCCTGCAACGCCATTTCGCAGTTCTCGCCCGCACAGAAGGCAGGTGGCGTGATCGCCTTTTCCTCGGGGAACCACGCGCAGGCCATCGCGCTCGCCGCGCGGCTGCAGGGCGTGCAGGCGGTCATCGTGATGCCGCACGACGCGCCCGCCATCAAGATCGCGGCCACGCGCGGCTATGGCGCCGAAGTGGTGCTCTACGACCGCTACACCGAGGACCGCGAGGCCATCGGCAAGCGCATCGCCGCCGAGCGCGGCATGACGCTGATCCCGCCCTACGACCATCCGCACATTATGGCCGGGCAGGGCACGGCGGCGAAGGAACTGCTGGAGGAGACCGGTCCGCTCGACGTGCTGGTGACCAGCCTTGGCGGCGGTGGCCTGTTGTCGGGCTGCGCGGTGGCGGCGCACGGACTGGCGCCGCAATGCGCCGTATACGGCGTGGAGCCCGAGGCCGGCAACGACGTGCAGCAGAGCCTGCGCAGCGGCACCCGCGTCCACATCGACGTGCCGCAGACCATTGCCGACGGCGCGCAGACGCAGCAGGTGGGGGCACTCACCTTCCCCGTGATCCGCGAGCGCGTGACCGGCGTGGTCACGGTCAGCGATGCGGAACTGGTCGAGACGATGAAGTTCTTCGCCGGCCGCATGAAGATGGTGGTCGAGCCCACCGGCTGCCTGGCCGCCGCCGCCGTGCTGCACGGCAAGCTCGACGTGAAAGGCAAGCGCGTGGGCGTGGTGGTGTCGGGCGGGAATGTGGACTTGCAGCGCTTCGCGGAGCTGCTGCAGGGGCGTTGAATGCCCTCCGCCCAAAGCTCGGGATGCCGAATGCAGCAATTTCAAGATCGCCGATATCTGCCCTGAAAACGTTCGCTTTGACTCGTCTTTCCGGCCTGACTAAGGTGAATGACCTGCATGACCAGAAGAACGAGAACGGCGGGCAGTGCGGCGTGTGCGGAGGTCGCACCCGTTTGCCGCGTCAGCGGTTGCCGATGCCTGCCCCGGGCCTGAACCTGCGCATTTCCGACGCATTTCCGGCAGTCCCAGATCCACCGTCGCCACCCGAAAGGGTGGCCGGTGGCGGGCCTGTCTGCGGAAAACGAGGACGGCCCGCACTCGATTTGGCTGGACGGGAATCACGCCACAGCGTCGCGGGGGTGCGATATGCGCACTGTCGTCTATCAGGAGGATGCGGGGGAGATCGAGCACTCTCTGCACGCCCACGGCTTGCCCGACGAGGTCGGGCTATGCGCGGACGGCGACGGGCTGTTCGTGGTCGTTATCCTCGCCGCGCGCAACCGGGTCGCGGAGGCGGCCGAGCGATGGCTGCGGTCCCGCCCGCTGCCCGACGCGTTCATCGTCGGCTGCACGCCCGGCACCCGCGCGTATTGCCAGGCCGAACCGTGGTGGCCCACGTCGATCTGCGATGTCGTTGCCGCGGACGACGACGATGCCCTCCTGACCGAAATCGCCCTGCGCCTGTCGCGGCTCGCAGAACTGGAAACCGTGGTCGACTCCGCCTGGCTGCGCAAGCGCGCCGTGGGCGACTCGCAGGCCTGGCGCGCTGCGCTGCGCGGCATCGCCGAAGTCGGCAGGCTGGGGCGCGGGGCCTGCCTCATCATGGGCGAGAGCGGCAGCGGCAAGGAACTCCTGGCCCGCCTGGTCCACGACCTCGACCCGGTGCGCCGCCGCGGGCCGTTCATCGTCGTGGACTGCACCACGCTAAGTCCCGAGTTGTCCGGCAGTGAACTGTTCGGACATGCCCGGGGTGCCTTCACCCACGCGGTGACGGCACGCGACGGCGCCGTGGCGCTGGCCGACGGGGGCACCCTGTTCCTCGACGAGATCGGCGAACTCGAACTGCCGCTGCAGGCCCGCCTGCTGCGCGTGATCCAGGAGCACACCTACAAGCGCGTGGGCGAGGACAACTGGCGGCAATCCGATTTCCGCCTGACCAGCGCCACCAACCGCGACCTCGAGGGCGACGTGCTCGCCGGGCGCTTTCGCAGCGACCTGTATTTCCGCATCACGCAATGGAAGGTCCGCGCGCCCAGCCTCGCCGAGCGCCGCGAGGACATCCCGCTGCTTGTGCGCCATTTCCTTGGGCAGGCCCAGGACGAGGTGCCCGACGTCATGCCGGAAGTCATGCAGCAGCTGATGGCGCGCGACTACCCGGGCAATGTGCGCGAACTGCGCAACGTCGTCCTGCGCATGGCGGAGCGCCAGCGCGGCTTCCATGTACTGAGCACCGGGAGCCTGGACGGCCCCATGATCCAGATGCCGGCGGCGGCCGATCCGGCGAGCTGGATCGACGCGCTGGCGCTTGCGGTGGAAGGTGCGCTCGACGAAGGCCTCGGCCTGAAGAACATCGGGCAGGTGGCCGAGGCGATGGCAGTGCAGGTAGCCGAACGCCGCGCGGGGTCGACCAGCCGCGCGGCGGAACTGCTGCAGGTGACGCCGCGTGCGTTGCAGTTGCGGCGACAGCCTAAGCCGGATGTGGGGAAGGATGTCTAGGGTTTGCTCCCCTCTCCCGTTGGGAGAGGGGCTGGGGGTGAGGGCAGGCGCCCGATGTTCAGTCAACCTCTCCAGAGGCCGGCATCGTTGCAGCGATAGGGTGCCTCTGGATGGCCTCCGGCTTATCCGCGCCGATCTTCTCCTTCGCCATCTCCGTGTCGTAGTGCGTCTGAAGGCTCATCCAGCTTTGCGGGTCGGTTCCGAAGAAGGCGCCAAGCCGCACGGCAGTGTCTGCCGTGATGGAACGATCGCCCTTGACGATCGCGTTGATGCGCCGGGCTGGCACATCGATCGCCTTTGCGAGCGCGTACTGGGAAATGCCGAGCGGTTCGAGCCAATCCAACTGGAGGATCTCGCCCGGGGTGGCTAGTGGTACTTCGCAAGCCATGGCTTTCTACTTTGAAGTGGTAGTCGTCGATCTCGACGCGAGGTGCATTGCCTGCACCGAAACCGAGGCAGATTGTAGTCCACCGCTCCGCATCGGGCATGACTCGATCGCCTTCCTAACGCACCGCCGCCCCCTGCCCACCCACCCGCGCCCTCCCAATCAACCGCAACGCATTCCCTCCCGCCATACACGCAAACGCCTCCGCCGAAGGCCGCAGCGCCCGGATCTTCGCCAGTTCCAGCCCCGGATGCAGCCAGGGCCCGTCCGAGCCGAAGAGCAGCTTCCCCGGCCCCGCTCGTCGAAATGCCTCTTCCAGCAGATCGAAACGCCGCACCCCGGCCGTGTCCGCAAACAGGTTCGGATAGCGCGAGATCAGGTCGATCACCTGCCGCTGCGCCGCCCAGTCGTCCGCAAAGCTGCCGAGATGCGCGAAGACGAATGCCACGTCCGGATGCGTCTGCGCGAGCAGGCTCAGCGCGCCGGTATCGCCGCCCGGGTCGTACAGGACCGGAAGCCGCCAGCGCTGCGCCGCGTCGCATACCTGGCGATGGATGCGCGCATCGTGCCGGTGCACCTTGATGCCGCGCAGGCCCAGTCGGAGCACGGCGTCTTCGATCATGCGATGCACGCGCGCGCGGTCGCGTTCGGGGTGGACCATGGCGAAGCCGATCCAGCGACGCGGATCGGCGCGCACGAGGGCGGCCACCTCGCGGTTGCCCTGCGCGTAGTCGGACTGGAACACCGGCAGCAGCACGGAGCGGGCGATGCCCGCCTCGGTGGCGCGGCGTGCGTAGTCGGTCAGCGGTGCAGTGGTGTCCCACGGGCCGGTCATGCCGTCGCCCTGGCCGGCGTGGACGTGGAAGTCGACGATCACGGTCATACCTCGAAGGTGGCCCCGGCGTTGTAGCGGATCTGGTTGTCGGGCGGCAGGCGCTGCGCGTTCCAGACGGTCTGCGGCAGGAAGTTGCGGATGCGCAGGCCGTTGTCGCCCACGCGCACCTGGCCGCGCAGCATGTCGTTGGAGACGCGGCTGCCGAGAATGCGCACCATGGCGTGTTCGACCGCGCGGCGTGCGTTCGCGTCGGCAAGGGCCGCGGTCCACACGCCGATGCCGCTGTCGCGGTGCCGGGCCTCGCACCAGCGGTGCGAGCGCATCCGCTGCGCCAGTGCCTGCGACATGCCCACGTAGACCGGCGTGCGCCCCCGCACGAGCAGGTAGACGCCCGAAGCCGGCAGCGTGCGGCCGGGCATGCCGTTCAGCGCCGTCTGCAGGCTCGGCCAGTACTGCCAGTCGAGCGTGACGTCGGCGGACTTGACCATCGACTCGAACTCGAGCGTCTCGGAGAGATGGCCGGGCCCCGCACCGGCCCCCGCCGGCGTGAGCGACAGGCCGACCAGGGCGAGCACGCCGCGCTGCTGGCGCGTCAGCAGGCAGGCACGGCAGCAGTCGTCCGCGCTTTCGAAGCGGGCGGTGCCCAGCCGCGGCTGCGTGCTCACGCGCCGCGCCCGCGCCACGATCAGGCGCAGGTCGTGCATGAGCGTCGCCGGCTGTGTGCCGGGCGGATAGCGGCGCGCGTCGGCCAGAAGGTCCAGCAGCCTGCGCATGCGCCATGGCGCAAGCACCAGCGTTTCCCCGTCAGCGGTCCTGAACATGATGCTGTCCCTCCCTGGAATCCCTGAATGGGACCGGCGCGGCGCCGCGTCGCGGCGTCGGCAGGCGGTCCGCCACGGCCGCCATGGCGGCCAGCAGCGCGTCGATGTCGTCGACGTCGTGGTCGGCGCGCACGATGAGCGCCAGTGCGGGGCCGCCGTCCGCTTGCCGCAGCAGCGCGCTCCGCAGGCCGTGGGCGCGCAGGCCGGCATGCAGTTCCCGCGTGCGTGCCGCGCTGCCGAGCCGGAGCTGCTGCACCGGATGCAGCGGCAGGCCGGCCTGCAGGTCCGGCAGGCACGTCCGCGCCAGCCACAGCAGGCCCGCGCGCAGTTGACGCAGCCGTTCGAGCAGGCGCAGGCGGCGCGCGTCGCCCTCGTGCCGGTTGACGTCCACCGCCGCCAGCCCGGCCAGCAGGGCCGCCTGGCTGGCGGGGCTGCAATGGGACTGCGTGGGGCCGTCGCGGGCGATGTCGTGGACCAGCGCCGCAGGGCCGCACAAGGTTGCCAGCGGCGCACCGAAGGCCTTCGCCCAGGAGGCCAGCAGCAGCACTGGCTGGTCCGCGCCGAGACCGGCATACGCCAGCAGGCCGCCGCCACCGTGGCCCCACGGCGCCCCGGCCGTGGGCTGCGCGCCGAGCAGGCCGAGCACCTGCGTGTGGTCGATCACCACCAGTCCGGCACGGCCGGCAGCGAGTGCCACGAGCCGCGCCAGCGGCACCGGGACGCCGCCGTGGCGCGTGGCGTCGCTGATCACTGCCGGCGGGCGCGTCACGCCCTGCAGTCGCGCGGCGAGATCGCGGATGCTGCCATGCCGGAACCACTCGGGCGTCATGCCGAGCCCGCGCATCCGCTCCAGTCCCCAGCGCATCACGGGATAGAGCGTCTCGTCGGCGACCAGCGCATGGGTCCGGCCGAGGCGGTCGAAGACATCGATGGCGAGGTGCAGGGTCGAGGGCGCCACCATGGCCGCCTCGCAGCCCTGCATCGCCGCCGCCTCGGCCGCCAGCCGCCGGGCTTCCGGCGCACCGCCAAGCGCTGCCGGCGTTCCGGTGGTCAGCGCGGCGTAGCTGCCCAGCCGCGCCGACGGATGCGCGATGCCCAGGTAGTGGGCGGAAGCAAAGTCGATCACGGCGGCGTGCTCCGGCTCGCTGCCCGCTCACGCCAGCTGCGTGCCGCGCTGCTCGCGCAGGCGACGCAGCAGGTGCAGGCCGGGCACCTGCACGTCCACCGGCTCCGCGCTGACGTCGATGCCCGTCACCGCGCGGTAGGAGTGGATATAGGTCTGGATTTCCGGCCGGAAGAACGCCGCCCAGTTCGCCGCGTTGGCCGGATCGGTGATCGAGTTCCAGTCGCTCCAGCGGATCGAGGCGACGATCTGCTCGCCCGTGGTCGCGAGTTGCCAGAACTGGTAGGTGTTGGTGTCGCCCCAGCCCTGCAGCTTGCGCATGCTCTCCACCGAGTGCATCCACGGCTCGGGATAGGCGATCATCGACCGCCGCGGCAGGAACTCGCGGAACTCCGGCCGGGCCAGCAGCCACTGCTGCATCATCATCTCCACGCGCGACGTGGTCGGCAGGTCGCGGAACTGGTTGTGCGCGCCTTCGGAGAGGATCAGGTGGACCTCGCGCAGCGCGTTGAGAAGCGGGAAGCCGTCGGGCACCACGGTGGTGTCGTCGGCCTGGCGGAAGAACGGCACGCACAGGTTGAGCAGCGTGTGGAAGGCCGCGAGGAACTTGCTGCGCGTGTCGGCCGCCTGCATCGGCGGCACGGCCTTGCCGATGAGGCGGAAGCCGTACTCGTGCAGGTACTCGGCGGCGCGGCGCTCGATGGGCAGGCGGTGCTGCTCGTCCTGCACCCAGCCCCAGATCATGTTGTTGAGCGGACGCAGCGGGTCGAGTTCGAGCTGGGCGAGCGGGTCGCGCGGCCCGACGCTGACATTCTGGAAGCGCCGCGAGATGGCGTTCATGGTCTGCACGAGCTGCAGCTCCTCCATCCAGTAGCTCCAGATCAGTTCGATCAGGGGCGGCGAGGCGAGCTTGGCGGTGATGTCGTCGTTCCAGTGCTGCAGCCAGAGGCAGCCGTCGCCGCAGATGCCGGGCAGCGCCGCGGGTGGCTGTGCGGCAGGATGGGCGGCCGCCGCAGGGTGCGTGCGGCTGAGGAGCATGTTGAAACCGCGCCGCGCCGGCGGTGTCGCGGGGCGGCTCGCCGAGACGCTCTGGATCACGGTCTGGACGTGGGTGGCGACGTCGGTGCCCTGCAGGGCCGACACCACGCGCTCGAGGTACGGCAGCGTCGGCGAGGCGGGATCGTTGCCGAAGTACTGGCTGGCCAGGCTGATGCTGCTGTCGAGGCTCAGGTCGAGGCCGAGCCGTTCGTTCGCCAGCCGGATCGCGGCGGGGTCGGTGCGCAGCAGGGCCTCGATGCGGGGCGTGTCGGTGACGCTGGGCACCACGGCGCCCCACGTCACGACGAAGGCTTCCGTCGCGACCTTCAGCGCGCGGTAGGCGTCGGTGTCGGTGAAGGGCAGGAAGCGCCGGCGGCTGAGCTTCGCCGCGCTGTCGTAGAGCGGCGCGGTCGTGGAACCGCCCTGGACACCGCCACCTCCGCCACCGGGCGGGAAGAACAGCAGGTCGATCTGGCGGATGTAGTTGTCCCACCCGAGCATGTCGGCATTGAGCTTGATGAGCAGCCACAGGGCGACGTCGCCGGTGAGCGGACGGGTGGTCCGTTGCAGCGTGATGGGGCTGGGCTGCTTGTAGCTGGCAGGGTCGACCGGCCCGGACCTGGCCGTGATGAGGTCATCGGCCGAGGGCGTGCCGGCGCGCGGCGGGTCCTGGACCGGATAGCCCGCGGCCGCCGACAGCGTCAGCGTCGTGACCAGCGAGATAGGCGCCGGCCCCGCCCGCAGCAGGCTGCCGCCCACCACGGCGGCGATCTGGGGCGGCACCTCCGCGGCGCCGAGCAGCGCGCGCAGCACGTTCTCCACCTCCGTCACGCTGTCCTGCGGGACACCGTTCGCCTTGATGTCGGCCTCGATCTCTCCCGCCACGGGTTCGAGTACCGCCGCGACCCACGCGTTCTGCTTGAAGACCTCCTGCGGCGCCAGGTTCTTCTCGGCCGCATTGTCGATCCGGACCCGGAAGACGACGTTCACGTACTTCAGCGCACCGAGAGCCGGCGCGGTGATCTGATATCCGTCCTGTACCGGCACTTCGGCCAGGTCCAGCGGTGCCTTGATTTCCATCATCATCGTTCTCCCTCACCCATTTACCCATTTACCCATTCACCCATACATCGCAGGCAGCGCCCGGGCCGATGTGCTCACCGGCCGCCGCTGGTTCAACACCACACTCAACTGCGGACTGCCGGCCTTCCACGGCAGGTACCCCGCCAATGCCCATCGCTGCAGCAGCTCGGAAATCACCGCCAGCTCCTGGTTGGCCGGCAGCAGGCCGCTGAAGCGCGCCTGTCCCAGCACCGCGAAGGCCAGCGTCGGCGTGTCGGCCAGGAACTGCTGCGGCCGCAGCTTCACCGCATGCCACAGGCGCAGCAGCATCGCGGGATGCCGGTCGGGCAGGCGCAGGGCCTCGCCGAGCGTGCGCCCCGACAGCAGCGGTGGACGCAGCGACAGCAGCGCCTCGACGAACGCGGGGACCGCCGCGTCGAGTTGTTCGAACGCCCGGCGCTGGCTGGCGCTCATCTGCCAGCGCGGGTACAGGCTTTCCCACAGCCGCGACAGGGCGTCCCACTGCGGATGGGGATAGAGCGCCCGCCCCATGGCGATGGAGAGCTTCACCCGGATCCACGGCGCCGGATGCGGGTCGTCCAGGTTGATCCGCAGCACGAAGGCGCGCGGCAGGCTGACCACGCTCATCAGGCCGCAGGTCGCTGAAATTCCCACACGCGACACGGCCCACAGGTCGGCCACGATCTCGCTGATCCACCGCTCCCACACGCGCCAGACCGACTGCGCCCGGCCCGGTGCGAAGGTCGCGGCGGACATGCGCCGGTAGCCGTTCACGAGGTCGAGCAGCGCTGCCGCCTGGTGCCCCACCTCGTGAAACAGCGAGGCGGCGATACCGGTCCCGACCATGCGCTCGCGCGGCATCCGTATCACGGCGACGGGGTTGGCGCCGCCTCCCGGCAGCCGCGTGCGCGCGCGGCGGATGGCGCCGCCCTGGCCGCGTTCCACGTAGCACATCACGGGCGGGAGCCGGAGCGGCACGCCGGGCTGGCGCAGGCCATCGAGCGCCGCCACGTCGAGGCCCGACAGCCAGACGCCGGTGCCGTGCTGGCTGCGCTGCGTGAGCACCTCAGCGAAGATCTCGAAGTGCGTCAGCGCGGCGTTGAAGTACAGCTTGAGCATGGCGTAGCGATGCTGGGCGCGGGCCACCGCCACCGGCGTGACGGGCGACGCGCGCAGCTCGCGCAGGAAGTGCGCGATGCGGATGCGCAGGTGCTTGCGCGCCGCCTGCATGTGCCGCTCGATCGCGCCCATCGCTTCGTCGCTGACATTGGCTGCGGGCACCATGGGCATCTGCAGGGCGTAGGGCAGTTGCGCGTCCAGGCGGGCCCGGATGCCCAGCACCTCCTGTTCGAGCAGGTGCAGCGCGTGGATACAGGCGTTCATCGCGGGCCTCCGGGCTCGACGGCGCTCAGTAGGCCGACCGGGGCGGCGACAGGTACACGATGATGGCCCGCCCGTTGCGGGACCGCCGCCAGTGACCGGCATGCGGCAGCCCGCCATGGACGGCCGGCACCGAGCCGCCGCACGAGGGGCAACTGCTGGCGTAGGGCGCGAGGGCATGCGAGGGCGTGGCCTGCGCGAGGTGCGCGGGCAGGCTGGCGGAGGACGGGCCGGCATGGATGGCTGCCATGGCGGGACTGGCGGAGCCGGGGTGCGGCGTCGCGCCCGGCGCACCGAAGATCGGCGGCACGCCCATCTGCCGCGCCGCGGCCACGCCGTTCTGCGAGATGGCCCGCATGGCCGGCAGCAGGCCGGGCGCCACCTGCCGCGCACCGCGCAGGAACGCGATGCGCGCGGCGCGTGCCGGCGGGACATGGCGCGGGACCGTGACGAGGTGCGTGGCGGCGTGCTGGCCGATACGGACCAGCCGGCGCGCCACCTCGAACTCGCGGTCCTCGTTGCTGAGGCCTTCGAGTTCGAGCCCGAGCGCGCTGCCCGCCATGCCTGCCAGCTTGCCGCCGATCACGCCGCCGGCGCCCGGCACCACGAGGTTGCCGAGCGCGGAGCCGACTACTGGCAAGGCCGCCTTGGCTGCCGAGCGCAGGATGCCGCCGAGCGCCTTGCCGGCAGAGGACTTCGCGAAGTTCGTCGCCACGCGCCCCACCGACTTGATGAGGCCGCCGAGGAACTGCTCCATCTCCTGCTCGTTGTTGACCGACAGCAGTTCCGCAGCGAGTTCGAGTTCCTGCATCTCGCCGGAGACCTCGGACTCGTACTCGTTCTCGTATTCGTACTCGCCCTGGCCGCCCAGCCCGCTGAGCCCGCCCGGCGTGGCCGCGCCGTTCCCGCCAATCCCGCCAAGCGCCCCATTCCCGCCGTTCACGAGTTCCTGCTCGAACTCGCCGGCGAATTCCTGTTCCTGTTCGAACTCGCCGGACATTTCGCCGGCCAGTTCCTGTTCGAACTCGTGATAGCCGGCACCCCAGCCGCCAGGCCTTGAACTCCCGATATCGTGCATTTGCAGCTCCTTTCCGTCGAGGTGGGCGAGAGCAAGCCTCGCGCTCGCTGTGTATGCGCATGAGGTGTGCCACCTCGCCCGAAGACGCCAAGGCCTTGAAAAACAAGGGGAAACAGGAATGCGGAATGAGCCGGGGCGCGAAGCGGGCTTCGCGTGCCGCTGGCGCGCGGTGCCGGCAACGCGAAGCGCGCTTCGTCAGGTCGGGGAGCGGGCCGGTGCCATCGCGGCGCCCGGCATCAGCGGTACAGGCCGGTGTCGGGGTCCAGCGGACCGTATTCGCGGGGGGCGAGGCGCAGGCGGTCGAGGGCGTCGTCCGGCTTGAGCGCGGTGTGGCCACTGCGCGCGGCCGTGCAAGCCAGCAGCAGGTCGAGCGTGCGGGCGGCTGGTTCGGCTTCAACCACGCATTGCGCATTCATGTGGAACCTGATCCGGTTCCATTGGACGATGGCCGGCTGGCAGGGTCCGGTCGGAGCCGCCGCATTGGCGGTCTGGTCCCACAGCCAGTACTTCGCGACAAACGCCGTCGTAGCCGCAGACGGAGGCGCATTGCACGAGAGGGTTGGCATCGGCTCGCTGACGGCTTGCCGCACGCAGAGCCCCGCCGGCTGGTAAGCGTGCCAGTCGTGCCTCGCCTTGACGGCGATGGTCTCCGGATGTGCCGGGTCGCAGTGGTCGCCGGCCACGGCGCCGAGCCGGAGATAGGCAAAGTCCGCGAGGTGGTATTGGCCGCCGACCGAAGGCAGGTTCGTGTCGAGGTTGTAGTTCGGGAGCGGCTTCCTGTGCGGCTGGCGCAAGACGTCGGTGACCGCCCGGATCGACGCTTCATAGACCGATTCGAGACCGGGCCGCTTCGCCAGCGCGTAGCCTTCGGCTGCCAGCCTGAGGACGCCGGGCGCGTCCTGCGCGTCCGCGCGCGCCGGCGTTGCCGCCACCTTCCTGCAACTGTCGAGCAGGGCGCGCTGGTCGCCCGGCTTCGGGTTCGTGCCATACGTCGCCGCGGCGCTTGCGCAGACGCTCGCGGTCACCTGCGAGACGAAGAGGAGCATCCTCGCGTAGTCCGGCATGAATTGCCCGGCGGCCTTGCCGTAGGTCTTTTCGGCGGCAAGCTGCAGCACGAGCCGCGCGCGCTCGACGATCTGGCGCAACTGGTCGCCACCGCTGACGAACCGGATGGCCACGCGCAGGCCCCCGTAGCGGAGGTCGTAGGTGGAAAACGTCCCGAGTTCGAGGCGCTTGTGCATCGGGATATCGCGTTCGTAGACCATGCGCTTCAGGGCCTTGTCGCGGTTGCGGTCCGACAGCATGGCCACGGCCACGTTGGTGCCCTCGTGATGGCCGACCCGGTCGGCCCAGTAGTGGGACGTCATCCCGGCGAGGAAGGCGACCATGGCCGGGTTGTCGCCATACTTCTCGCAAGTCGTGGCGACGAGGTTCGCGAGGTACTCGCCGGTGCCGATGTAGTGCATCAGGTCGCTGAACTGTTCCGTCCCCTGGCTGATGTAGCCGATATCGCTGAGGACCGCCCCGAGCCCGGCGGCGAGCGCGATGTCGTTCCGGTCCAGGTCGAGTGTGCCGGGTGGGAAGGGATGCGCGCCGGGCAGGCCGTCGCATACGCCGGTGGCGAGCGCCGGCCACGCGGCTTCCATCACGCGCCAGTGGCCGGTCCAGCCGTAGCCCCAGGCCGGCTGGCAGAGGCATAGCGCGACGATGGCCACGAGGCGGCAGGCGTTGCGGCATGACGGGAACATGGGACTCCTTGCGATACGGGATGGGTGCTCCCCTCTCCCATTGGGAGAGGGGCCGGGGGTGAGGGGGCGGCGCTACGTCGAGCGATAGCGCCAGCACTACCGCCCGCCCTCACCCCCAGCCCCTCTCCCGCGGGCGGGAGAGGGGAGAAAGGAGGCCGGAGACCGGTCGCGCTGTCATGTCAGTCGAAAACTGCCAGCAGTTCGCCCTTGCCATCCACGGCGATATCGCCAAGCTGGCGGTGCGGCCGGCGCCCCGGCAGGCCGGAGAACGGCCCGCCCGCGCGCGCCAGGCTGCGCGACAGCAGTTGCCAGAACACGGCGATATCGCTGTCCACCGGCACGAAGGTCACGGCCGACGGCAGCGCGGCGGTGGCGAGCACCACCGTGCCGCGCCGCATCGCCCACGCCAGGTGCGGCCCGCACGCGCCGCCCACGGCCAGCGTGCCGGCCACCATGCGCGACGCGGCGAAGGCGCCGGCATTGCCGGCTACGAGCACCGTGCCGCGCCGCATGCGGTCGCCCAGGCGGTCGCCCGCATTGCCGCCGATGCGCAGGTGGCCGCCGTGCATGCCTTCCATGTCGCCGGGCAACGCGGCGGCGGCGAAGTCGCCCACGTTGCCGGTGATGTCGATTTCGCCGCCGGCCTGCGCGGCACCGGCGAAGTCGCCGGCATCGCCATTGACGGAAATCCCGCCGCCACGCAGTCCGCAGCCGAGGTAGTCGCCCGCATGGCCGTCCACGCGCAACGTGCCGGTTTCCATCTGCCAGCCGAGATAGTCGAAGCGGCGCAGGTCGCCTTCTAAAGCGAGAGTGGGGGAGTTGGGGGAATCATCGGGATCGCCGAGGCCGCTGACGGCAAAGAGGTCGCCCACGGCGATCCGCTCGCGCCCGTGCCACAGCGGCTGCCGCGCCGCGTCGTCGGGCGCCAGCATGCCGAACGTCGCCGGCGCCAGGTCGCGCAGGTCCACGCGCAGCGCGGGCGGGGCGAGCAGGCGCAGGCGCAGTCCGCTCATGGTGCGGCGCCGGCAAGTTGGCGCAGATGGAAGTGGAAGGGGCCGAGCTTGCCGCCGTAGTTGCCGGCCGACACGCGCAGCAGGCCCGCGCCCGCGCCGCGTCCGGTCAGTGCGGCGAGGCCGGCGCGCATGGCGGCGGAGACGTCGGTGCCGGTCAGGCCGTCGACCACGATCTCCAGCACGCAGCGCACGTCCGCCGCCAGTTCGGTGGCGACCAGCGGCGAGAGCGACGGGCAGTAGGCGTCATTGGTCGACGCGCTCAGCGCCGCGTACTTCGCGCCCACCTTCGACCCCGAGCGCACCACGCCGCCCGGGAACGGCAGGATCACGTTGGGCACCTCGCGCATCGCTGCCACCGCGGCCTCGGCGGCGCCGAGCGCGGCATCGGTATCGCGCGCCAGCATCAGCAGGTTGCCGCCGCCCACCGCCTTGACCACCGGCGTGCTCTCCTGGCAGACGAACTCGCCGTCCATGACGGGAACGCGCCAGTAGCGCACGCCGTCGATCATCTTGGCGATCTGCCAGCCGTCGCCGAAGAAGCGCAGGTTGCGGCCGAGCGGCAGCGGCTCGCCGGCATCTTCCGGCAGTCCGGCATAGATCGCGGTGGTCGGGCAGGTCAGCACGCACTGGCCGACGCGGCGCTCCACCTGCTTCGCGAGTTCCTTGGTGGAGACGGCGAAGAGCAGGACGGCCAGCCCGGGCCGCCCATCGGGCGTCTCGTCGGGCCGCAGCACGCGCTCGATGCCGGCCTCGCAGCCGCAGCCGATCACCGAGGTGGCGAGGCCCGTCATCGACGTGGCGGCATTGCGCGCCCACGCCAGGTCGTGCGCCGTCACGAGCAGGCGGGTGGCTTTCATCGGGAAGGCCTCGGCGAAGGTGTCGTCGATGGTGACGCCCTGGATCTGCATGGCGATCCCCTATGGAGCTGCCGGTGGATGCAGTGGCGCGCACGCCACGGGCAACAGCCGCCCGCCATTGCAGCATGCGCAAAGTTCGTCGCGGCCGATGGCCGCGTTGCGGAAGTCTAGTGCAAGGTGTTGCATGCTGTAGCGCCGCAGGTAGGGCTCGATGCCGGCGTCGTAGTCCGGCGCGACGAAATGGATGCCGCCATGCGGCGTGGCGACCACCTGGCCGGCCCGCGCCACGAGCGTGCCGTCCTTGAACACATATTCCGGCGTGGCGAACATGGCTTCGCGGTCGGGCAGGTCGCGGTACACGGCGATGTCGGCGGCCGCGCCGGCGCCGAGGTGGCCGCGCGTCGACAGGCCGAGCAGGCGGGCCGGGCCGGCGCGGGTCAGGATCGCCACTTCGTACAGCGACAGCTCGCGCGTCAGTCCGGGCAACGTGCAGTTCGCCGCCACGTCGGGGTGCAGGGCCGCGAGCTTCTCGTCGCGGAAGCCCTTGTCCATCAACAGCCGGATCAGGTGCGGATAGCTCGTGAAGGGCCCGCCGTTGGGATGGTCGGTGGTCAGCGTGACCTGCCACGGGTCTCTCACCGTCAGGAAGATCTCCAGTCCGATGGCCCATTGCAGCGCGTTGACGTAGCTCTGCTCGCGATAGCGGAACGGCACCACGCCGCAGCCGCCGTCGCACTCGATGTCGGCGCCGATCCACTTGCGCGGGCTCGCGAGCGCGGCGTTCTTCACCTGCATCATGGTGTCGCCCGACGCCGTCACGGTCTGGCCGAAGATGATCTGCCCCACGTCCACCGACACGCGCGGGTTGGCGTTGACGGCGTCGCTGATGCGCAGCGCCGCCGACGAGAAATGCTTCGGTCCTTCGGTGCCGTAGCTGTGGAACTGGATATGGGTGAGATGGCCGGGCAGGCCGTCGAGGGCATCGATGGTCGCGAGCGTGGAATCGACGTTGCCCGGCACGCCGAGATTGCTGGCATGGATGTGCAGCGGATGCGGCACGCGCAGGTCGGTGAGGGCGCGCGTGAGCGCCTGCAGGATCCGGCGCGGCGTGACGCCGTAGTGCACGTGCGCTTCGTCGACGTCGAGCCTGCGCTGGTTGAACTTGAAGGCCGAGATGCCGCCCGGGTTGACCACCTTCACGCCGAGCGCCTTGCTCGCATTCAGGGTCCAGCCGACGTAGTCGCGGATGCGCGCCGGGTCGGTGCCGTCGGCCAGCATGCGCAGCAGCAGTTCGTCATTGCCGAGCATGACGTAGGCGCCGTGGTCGATGATCGGCGTGTCGCCCATCTCCAGGTGCGCGTGGCGCGCGTTGGAGGCGATCATGGCCGGCTCGAAGGCAGCCGTGTAGCCCATCTCGGCGTAGCGGTAGCCGGTGGCGAGGGTGCCCGGCGTGCAGTGGCCGCAGGAGGCAAGCTGCAGGGGCTTGCCGATGTCGTCCGCCGCGTTCCGGTGATCCTCCGGCAGCAGCATCCGCGCGAGATTGACCTTGCCGCCGCCGATATGGGAATGCAGGTCGATGCCGCCGGCCATGACGACCATGCCGGTGATGTCGAGGTCCTCGTCGACCGGATCGCCGGGGGCGAGGTCGACGATGTGGCCGTCGCGGAAGCACACGTCCCGATGCTGGCCGTCGATGTTGCGGGCGGGATCGTAGACGCGGCCGCCGTGCAGGCGGACGGTACGGGCGCCGTTCATGGCGTGGCCTCCGCCGGCAGCCTTGCGGCGAGTTCGCGGGCGATGTCGGCGACGGTGGGGAGGCCGTCGTCCCGCATGCGCTGCAATGGCAGCACGACGCCGCCGTCGAGGCGGAACAGGTGGCCGGCGCTGCCGATGCCGGGCGTGGAGACGGGGATGAAGACGCCTGGCGCGCTCCGGGCTCCCGTTGCGAGCGCCGGATGGCCGAGCGTGATGGTCGGCACATGGCAGGAGGGCGGCGGCAGGTCGGGCCCGAAACTGGACACCCATAGCAGCAGGTCGACGGCGCCATCCGCCAGCAGCTTCGCCGTGGCATAGCGGTGCGGGTCGTGCCGCAGTCCGCTGCGCAGCACGCCGGTGCGCGGCGGCAGGCCGGAGAGCCACGTCAGCGTCTGGAGCGCCGTTTGGCCGCCGTCGTCGCCCGAGAGCGCGAACGTTGCGGCGCGGGTGGTCAGGTTCAGCGTCTTGGCGAGCAGCGACAGGCTTTCCGCGAGCAGCGCGGCGTGCGGGCCGGCGAGCTTTCCAAACGACGACGGCGACCACACGAGCACGGCGTAGCGCGCCGCGCGCAGGCGTTGGGCCAGATGGCGCAGGGCGGGTGGGGCGAAGCCGTCGTTGGCCAGCGGGCGGGGACGGCACAGGGCGTTCAGGGTGGCCAGCGTGTCATGGAGATCGCCCGATGGGACCACGGTGCCGACGGTGCCCACGGTGCCTGACAGGGCGCCCGGATCGGCTTCGCAGCCGAGGAACACCAGTTCGCAGGGCCCGGCGTCGCGTGGGCCGGTCAGGCCGCAGCGGCGGTAGAACTCGGGATGGGTGAGCGATGTCTGTGTGCCGACGCAGACCATCAGGTCGGCGTGGGCGCGGATCTCGGCCAGCGTGGTCGTGAAGGCGCCGCGGTCCTGCAGGGCGCGCAGGCTGTGGAGCATGGCATCGCCGTGGGCGTGGTCGAGGATGGCGGCGCAGCGGTTGGCCAGCACATAGAGCGCGCGCAGGCCGGCCACGTCGGTCGCCAGTCCGCCGAAGAGGGGTTGGCGGCTGGTGCGCAGGCGGTCGGCGGCGGCGTCGAGGGCGTCGGCGCGTGGCGCGGGCTGGCCGTCTATCTGGCAGGTATCCGCGGCGGGACCGGGCGGGAACCACTGCAAGGCGCGCACGGCGCGTGGGCAATCGCTGCCCTGCAACTGCCAGCCGCCCGCGCTGTCCCGGCCGAGGGCGAGGCTGTCGCAATGCAGCGCGCAGAACGGGCAGACCCAGGGCGCCGCGCCGGAGGGAAGTGCGGCTGGGTCAGTCGGGGCAGGGACGGACGTCATGCCGCGTGCCCTGCAAGGCGTGTGCCACGGGGGCAGGAGGAGGGCCGGTGTGCGCTGCGCTCTCGGGCGCCCGGGTGCGCGGCTTGGGGGAGAGATGTCCGCCCGGCCCGTCACGCTGTGTTGCGGTGCAGCGGGACAGAGTGTGTGCGGCGCCGTCGCAGACTGTCATCCCGGCGGCAGGAAAGCACGGTCAGGAGTGCCAGGCGGCGTGACTCCCCTCTCCCGCATGCGGGAGAGGGGTTGGGGGTGAGGGCAGGAGTATCCACGCACGACATCGCAGGATGAACCGCTTTCCCTCACCCCCAACCCCTCTCCCAAGGGGAGAGGGGAGATAGCACCCGTTGGCACGGAACGTGAGTATCAGGCCGTGGCCGGCGCCAGCCGCAGATCATGCAGCGCCGAGGCGACCAGCCACGCCTGCGCGCCGCTGGCGGCGGCCTGTTCGAGATCGCCCGAGTCGCGCACGCCGCCCGCGCCGACCAGCGTGCGGGATGGGCCCGCCAGATCGCGCACGCCGGCGAGGAGGTCGAGGTCCGGTCCCTCGAACGCCCCGACGCGGTCGAGCGCCATGACGATCACCGTGCCGGGCCAGGCGTGGGGGCTGTCCCACCAGCCCGCGTGGCCGAGCGGCGCGCCGTGGCGGCGGTCGAGGGAGAGGATGGCGTCGGGGTGGCTGTCGAAAGGATGATTGGCCGGCGCGAGCGATTCGCTGCCGAACACGGGGCGCACATGGGCGCCGTGGCCGGCGAGCGTGGCAAGGAGGGCGGTGGCGGCGGAGCCGTCGGTGAAGCCGGCATCCAGCCAGAGTTCGTGGCCGGGCAGGGCGCGGCACAGGTCGCGCAGTGTGCCGGCCTGGGCGGGGCCGCCGGTCAGGGCATCGAGGTCGGCAATGTAGAGGACGCGCGCGCGGCAATGGGAGAGCATGGCGCGCGCTACGGTGACGGGATCGCTGCCTGCGCACAGGCGCGACTCCAGCGGCCGGTACTGCTCGCGCTGGCCGCGTACGGCGCGCACCACGCGGTGGCCGCGCAGGTCGATGACAGGAATGATGTGCATGGAGCAGCCATGATGACCCGGGTCTTCGTCTACGAATATATCAGCGGCGACGCCCACGAGGCCGAGGCGTGGCCGGAATTGCTGCCGCAGGGCCGGGCCATGCGCGACGCCATGGTGGCCGACCTCGGTCGCATCGACGACGTGATGATCGGCTGCGCGGTGTTGCCCGCCGAGCAGCAGGCCGACTGCTTCGGCGCGCAGAACGTGGCCTACTGCCGCCGCAAGCCGGGCGAGAGCACCATCGACTTCGTGCGCCGCCAGTCGCAACTGCACGACGTGAGCTGGGTGGTCGCGCCCGAATGCGACGGCATCCTCCTGAACCTGCAGGCCGCCGTCGGCGACGCGCGCTGGCTCGGTTGCAGCGCCCCGGCCATCGCCCGCGCCGGCAGCAAGTGCGCCACCGCGCAATGGCTCGGCAATCACGGCATCGCTGCCACCCGGCCGTGGCGCGAGGGGGAGCCGCCCGATCCGGACTGCCGGCAATGGGTCGTCAAGCCGGACGATGGTGCGGGAGCGTCGGCCACGTGGAGCTACCACCAGTTCGAGGCGGCGCGCATCGCCTACCTGCGGCGCCGCGCCGATGGCGAGACCGCCGTGCTGGAGCCGTGGGTCGAGGGCGAGCCGCTCAGCGTGTCGCTGCTGTGCGGGGCCGCCGGGGCCGAGGTGCTCAGCATCAACCGCCAGCGCATCCATATCGACGACGCCGGGCAGGTGCACTACGACGGCGTGCAGATCCAGGCGGTCGCCCAGCGCTGTCCGCAGGGCCGGGCGCTGGCGCGGCTGGGGCGCCGGGTGGCGGCGGCGCTGCCGGGGCTGCGGGGGTTTGTCGGCATCGACGTGGTGTGGCATCCGCTGCGCGGGCCGGTGGTGATCGAGGTGAATCCGCGCGTGACGAGTGCCTACGTGGGCATGTCGGCCTCGCTGGGCCGCAACCTCGCGCGCGAGATGCTGGCCGACCACCAGATCGGCAGCGAGATCATGGAAACCAACGGGACGGCGCATGGCGGCTGACCTCCTCGGCTGGGACCTCGGCGGCGCCAATATCAAGGCCACCCGCCTGCACGGCGGCGTGGTGACCGACGTGGCGCAATGGCCCTGCCCCTTGTGGCAAGGGCTCGACAAGCTCGAAGCCGTGCTCGCGCAGGCGCACGCGCGCTGGCCGGATGCCACCGCGCCGCACGTGTGGCATGCCGTCACCATGACCGGCGAGATGGCCGATCTTTTCCCGCATCGCGAGGCCGGGGTGACCGCGCTGGCGCAGGCCATGTCGCGCCACTTCGGCGAGCGCGTGCGCTGCTACGCGGGGCCGTCCGGCTGGCGCACGCCCGGGCAGGCCGGCGCGGCGTGGCGGGAGATCGCCTCGGCCAACTGGCTCGCCACGGCCGCCGTGGTGGCGGCGCGGCGCGGGCAGGGGGTGCTGGTCGACATCGGCACCACGACCACCGACCTCATCCCGTTCGACGGTGGCCGCGAGCGGGCACGCGGGCGCGACGATGCCGGACGGCTGGCGAGCGGCGAACTGGTCTACCACGGCGTGGTGCGGACGCCGTTGTGCGCGCTGTCGCGGCGCCTTCGCGTGGGCGGCACGGCCAGCAACGTCATGCATGAATGGTTCGCCACGACGGCTGACGTCTACCGGCTGACCGGCGAACTCGATCCGCTGCACGACGCCCATCCCACCGCGGACGGCGGCCCGCGCACGCCCGGGGCGACCCGCCAGCGCCTGGCCCGCATGGTCGGGCTCGATGCGCGCGATGCGCCGGACGCGTACTGGCTCGCGCACGCGCGTGCCTGGCGCGCGGCCCAGCTCGCCGAGCTTGCGCGCAACCTGCGCCGCGTGCTGCGCGACACCGGCCTGCCGCCCGATGCGCCGCTGGTCGGCGCCGGCTGCGGCGACTTCCTCGGGCGCGAGCTGGCCCGCCGCGTGCGGCGGCCTTTCCTGGACTTCGCGGAGGTGGCGGCCATCCCGCCTGCCCACGCGGCATGGGCGCGCGTGTGCGCGCCCAGCGTGGCCGTCGCGCTGCTGCTGGATGCGGCGCTTGCGCAGGACAACGAGGAGACACCATGTGGATCGTCAAGCTCGGTGGCAGCCTAGCCCGGGACCCCTTGCTGCGCGACTGGCTGCAGGCCTTGCGCCGCTATGGCGGCGGCCGTGTGGTGGTGGTGCCGGGCGGCGGCGGGTTTGCGGGACAGGTGCGGGCGCATCAGGCGCAGTGGGCCTTCGATGACCTCGTGGCGCACAACATGGCGGTGCTGGCGATGGTGCAGTACGGAATGATGATGCAGGGGCTCTGTCCCGCGTTGTCGCTGGCGCACAGCGAGGAGGAGGTCCGGCGCGTGCTGCGGGACGATGGCGTGGCGGTGTGGCTGCCGTATGCGCTGCTGCGCGAGGCGCCCGATGCGATGACGAACTGGGATGTCACCTCCGACAGCATTGCCGCGTGGCTGGCAAGCCGGCTCGGCGCGGAGCGGCTGCTGCTGGTGAAGGCATGCGAGGTCGATGCGCGACGGACGCCTGCGGAACAGGTGGAGCGTGGCGTGGTGGATCAGGCCTTTCCGCGCTTCGTGCGTGATGGGGCGTTCGTGGTGGAGATCGTGAACAAGGCGACTTGTATGGGGTGGGAGATGGGCTCGGTCGGGCTGCCGTCGATGTCGGCGTCGCCGGTCATCCAGGAGGATCGGCTTGCCGGGCGGTTTGCTCCCCTCTCCCGCTAGCGGGAGAGGGGTTGGGGGTGAGGGCAGGCGGTCGTGCCGGTGATATCGCTCGATGTGGCGCCGGCCCTCACCCCCGGCCCCTCTCCCAAAGGGAGAGGGGAGAAAACAGAGCTGACGGAGGCGCCCTGGGCCAGCAACTCTCGTATCGCCCGCACCCGGCCGGACTCCAGTCGCCCGGTACGGCCGCCTGCACACAACGCCGTGCGAAAGCCGGCAATATCCGGCGCGATGGCCAGCACCGCCGGCAGGTGCCCGATCCGCAGCGACCCCGCCAGTCCGGCCAGCAGGCCGTGCGCGCGGGCTTCCCCGACGAAACGCTTCAGGTGCGCCATGGGCACGCAGTCGAGCAGGCTGCCGGATGCCTTGTCCGCCGTGTCCGCCATCAGCGCAGGAAATCCCAGCATGCAGGCCTGCCGGACGAGCGCCGGATCGAGGCCGTCATCGGCCAGCAGGACCGGAACGATCTGCCACGGCAGCGCCGCCAGCCGCGCCAGCGTCCCGGCAGCGTGCGGCCCGGGCGCGATCCCTGCCTTGACGTAGTCCACGCCGCAACGGCCCACGCGGTCGGCCATCCGCACCATGCCCGCCAGATCGTCGGGCGGGAGATCGCCGATCGTGGCGCTGACTCGCAACCCCGGCCATTCCTCGCGCAGCATCCGGACCACTTCGCGAATGGTCGCCAGCGGCACCGCCCCCAGCGCGCCGGCGTGCGGTTCCTTCAGGTCGATCAGGGCGGCCCCGCCCGTCGCCGCATCGCGGGCCTCGTCGAGGTCCCGCACACTCGCCAGCAGCAACGTCATCGGCTCGTCTCCACGGCACGCGCGCGATGCGCCGCCACGGCGTCGCGCAACCATTCCCACGCCTCCCGTTCGGCCGGTCCGGCGGTCTTGTCGATGGCGATCTGCAGGTAGGCCATCTCCGTATCGATCTTCTCCGCCGGCAGCATGTGCAGCCGGCTGACCAGCACGGCGCCCTCGATCACCGCCGCCTGCGCGCGGTTGAAGCCGGGGAAGCTGGCGTGCCGCGCGACGTGAACACAGCGCAGTCGCAGAGTCGGCCGCGCCGGGTCGCCGCTTTCCTCCACCAGCCGCAGTTCGAGATGCCCGAGCGCACTGGCAAGTCGCACGCCGGGCACGTGTTCGGCAGGCAGCGTGGGCCATTGCCGCCGGCCCGTCACGCAGCCGGCGAAGACGCGCGTGTCGGTGGTCTGGTTCACCACGGCGCTGCCGGTGGCGACGATGTTGTCGTAGGTGGTCGACGGCTTGAACGGCATGAGTACCACGTCGTCCGGCCCGCCTTCCGCCGCCGGCCGGTAGCGCACACCCATCGGCGCGACATGGATGCGTCCGCCCGCATCGACGGTGGTCACCACGGTTTCGAAGATGACGTCGTTGGCCATGGTCCTCGCTCGTTAAGGGGTTCAGGCGTGCTTCTTCTGCAGCGTGGTGCCGGGCGCGCACCACTTGGTCAGGTCCTGCTCCGCCCGCTCCGTCGCGCAGCCCCAGTCGAGCCCCTGGTCCTGCACGTAGCGCTTGCCGAGCTGGAAGGCGATCTCCGCGCGCGCCAGTTCCACGCCCATGTAGAAGGCGTGGCTGCCGTCGGCTTCGAGGCGCAGATGCGGGAAGAGCGCGAAGGGATCGGCGGCGATGTGGTGGCCGTCGCGGTTGTACACGTGGACGCCGTCGCCCGACACCTGCACGCGGAAGTTCGGATCGCGGATGGCGGCGGCGGTCTCGGCGATGTCCTGCGGACTGTCGGGAAAGGGCTGGCGCGCGTGCAGGCCGGTGAGCTGGTCGGTGATGCCCTTGGGCAGCGTGCGCTGCTCGCGCGCGGCGTACATCAGGCGGCGGGCGACGTCGGCCTCGCGGATGGCGCGGCGGGCGTGGGGACTGACCTGCGTGGTCAGCAGCGCGGCGGCGTGCAGTTCGGCGGCGATGCCGCACAACACGGCGTTGATGCCGCCGGTATCGGCCTCGGTCAGCTCGGTCAGGTTGCCGATGCCGAGCATGATCGGCGCGTCGGGGTAGCGCTGGCGCAGGCGCTCGTAGCGCGTGAGCGAGGCGAGCAGGCCGAAGGGCAGCGGGTCGAGGATGGAGTCGGCGAGGAAGGGGCGGCCGCGCTGCGTCATGGCGTCGATGGCGGCGTAGAGCGAGGCTTCGTCCGACGGCTCGCGCGGGATCAGCACCGGCACGCTGGCCACTTCGTCGGCGATCCACAGGGTGTCGACCGACAGGCTCAGCAGGTAGTCCGCGCCGGCGCGCCCGCCGCGCAGGAGTTCGTCGTCCAGCATGGAGTCGACGCTGACGCGCAGGCCCTCGGCCTTCAGCGCGCGCACGGCGTCTTCGAGATGCGGAAAGGGTGTGGCGGGCAGGCAGCCGAGGTCGATCACGTCGGCGCCCTCGGCGCGGTGGGCCCTGGCCCGTTCGACGATGGCGGGCACGTCGAGGCGCGGCGCGTCGACGATCTCCGCGAAGATGGCGATGTCGTACTGCGACAGGTCGACCGGCTTCGCCGCGCGGTTGAAGTGCTGCGGGATGTCCTTCAGTTCCTCCGGCCCGCGCTCGACCGGGATGCCGTAGTGGGCCGAGAGCGCCTCGAGGTCGCCCCGGCAGCGGCCCGGGACGAGGATGCGGTCGGCGCTCACGGGCGCGGCCACGCGGCGGCGCACGAGGTCGGCGGTCATCAGGCCCGCCACCTGCAGGCCGATCTCGCGCACTTCCCACGTGAACGGCGCGGGCGTCATGCTCGCCAGCACGCGCTCCAGCGCCTTCTCGGCCAGCCGCCCTGTCAGGAAGACAATGTGTTCCATTTGAGTGACAGTTCCTGCAGTCGTTGGTCGAGCGCCTTGCGCAACTGCTCCGGGGAGCACACCACCTGGCAATGGTCGATGGCGCGAAGCCGGTCGACGTTCTCCAGCTCGATGTTGCGGGGCCGCAGGCGGACCCAGTCGTGTGGGCTGCGCGTCACCACCAGCGGTTCCGTGTCGCACGCAAAGACGATGCCGGGGAGGCCGAGCTTGCCGGCCTGCGCGAAGATGTTGGTGGGCAGCGTGTCGGAGAGGCCGAACGCGCATTTGGCGACGGTATTGCTCGTGGCCGGCGCGAGCACCACCGTATGGTAATGCCCCGCGTAGAACGTGCCGACCGGCACCGCGCTGGCGGACTTGTCGCGGAAGACGCGGAACTCAGTCTTCAACTGCTCGACGCGGATGTCGTACAGCGCGAGCACCTCCTCGGCGGCGGCGGACAGGAACAGGTCGACGCCGGGCAGGGCACGCGCGATCGCCAGGCTTTCCTCGAGGAAGTGGCCCGACCCGGTGATGGCCCAGGCGAAGCGGGCGTCGGCGCGGGGGGTGAGGACAACGTCGTCGGCGGGCGGTGCGTCGGCGTGTGTCATGGCGTGATGGGTTGGATACCTGCGATCGGATGCATGAGGCGTGCCTGCTACGTTCCTTGCGCGGTGGCGCGCTACTTGCGTCGGCTGCCCATCCAACTGGTCTTTGCGCAGGAGCCGACATCGATGAAACGGGACGATGCATTGCTGAAGCTTGCCGCCACGATGGCGTCTTGTCATCCGGTGCCGCGCGAGAGTGCGACGCCCGTCGCACATTTCCCGGGGCTAACGACCGGGCAGACCGGGCAGACCGCGCATATGGACCTCGTCTGCATCGACGGTTTCGAAGGGCAGACCGTGATCGGGCTGGACCAGAGCGAATGGCATGCGCCGCAGCCGCTGCGCATCGACGTGCTGGCCGGCGTCCCGCGTTCCCGGGCATGCGCGACGGACCGGATCGGCGACACGATCGACTATGGCGAGGTGCGGACGGCGCTGCGGCAGTTGATGCAGACGCACCGCTTGCAACTGCTGGAAGCCTTTGCCGAGCAGGTCGCGCAGATGTTGCTCGGACAGTTCGGGGCGCACTGGGTGCGCGTGAAGGTGGTGAAGCCCCGGAAGTTCGACGATGTCGAGGCGGTAGGGGTGGTGATCGAGCGCAGGCGGGAAAGCGGGCGGTCGGTGATGGAGAAGATTGGCGGGGGGATGGTGGTGGGAGCCTGACGCCTCCTGGCCTCCTCCTGGCTCCCCTCTCCCTCGGGAGAGGGGTTGGGGGTGAGGGCCGGAGCATCCACAAGCGGTATCGCACAACGCACCGCTTGCCCTCACCCCCGCCCCTCTCCCGAGGGGAGAGGGGAGAAAGCAGTCCCCCTCAGATATGCGCCGCAAACGGATGCGCCGCGCTGCCCTTCTTCGCCACCACTTCCGCTGCCGTCGGCCAGCCGTCCACCGCCCGCTTGATCGCTTCGCGCGTGGCCTGGTAGTTGTAGTCCTGGATCTTGGTGTCGTCGTCCGCCTGCCAGTGGATGAACACGCCCACGCAGATGAAGAGGTCGTCCGCCTCGGCCGCGGGAATAGTGCCGTCCTCCACGCTGTCGGCAACCGCCATGGCAACGGCGCGCTGCGCCGGGCCGAACATCTGCACGGCCTGCTTGGCGCCCTTGATGGTCACCTTGTTGAACAGCAGGGTGTTCGGCTTGCAGGCCAGGTTCGGCGCCACCACTGCCAGCAGCGAGGTGAAGCCATCCTTGTTGTTCGTCAGCGCATTGCAGAAGGCCGTTTCGGCCGCCGAGCCGCGCGGACCCATGATGAGGTCGATGTGCGCCACTTCGTTGCCATCGCCGACCAGTGATTCTCCAACGCGAACACGATCGATTTTTGCCATTTGGTTGTCTCCCGATGTGGAATTGCCGGGGTGGATCGGGGGGCGCGCAGGCCCCGCAGGCGTATGTGTTCGCCCGGGCCTTACCTAACACGTTCCATGCCAAGCGCGTGCGGCGCGAAGCGTCCGGGCAGCGCGGGGTCGATGCAGGCGGCGAGCATGGCGCTGGCGATCGTCAGATCGGCGCTGGTGCCGGGGTTGATGCCCTGCGCCTTGAGTTCGGCATCCCATCGGCCCAGTGCCGCGAGATCGGGCGGCGCGCCGGAGGAAAGTTGCGTGTGCCAGACGCGTGCCTGATTCGTGACACTCTGTGCGACGGCATCGCCGTGCTTGCGGGCGATGTGTGAATCGGGAAAGCCGGCGAGCCAGCCGAACCAGCAGGCGAGGACGGTGGTCCCGATGTCGGTGATGTGGCGGAAGGGCGGCAGGCCGGTGCGGAACACGTCGCCGAAGCCGTTGGCGTATTGCCGCGCGATGGTGTCGCGGTCGGCGGCGAGCCGCATGGCGGTGCGCAGGTCGACGGTCGGCACCTCCGCAACGTCCTGCTCGGGCGCTTCCCCGAGTCCGCCCGGGCTGGCGTGGGCGATGGCGCGGTAGGCGGCGCGGGCGTCGTCGACATCGAGCGTCGATAGCACTCGTTCGAGCGCTGCGCGCCAGCCCGCGGGACTGTTCTCGCCCACCTCCGGGGCGGTTGCAGCCAGCGGTGCGCACAGCAGCACGATGCCGAGATTGGTATTGCAGCCGACGGCGGCACGCGTGGCGCGGACGGCAGATTCGATCCGCTCGCCCACGCGGGCTCCGGGAGTGACCAGCGCGGGCGCGGCGGCCTCCGCGCTGGCAAGGAACTGGGCGGCCTGCATCCCGTGTCCGGCCGAGGCGATGCTGACATTGCCCGGCCGGGCGACCACCACGTCCAGCGCACAGGCCCACAGGAAGGCGCGGCGGACGGTGTCGTTCATGCGCGGCTCAAGCGCCGCTGCCCGGCACGACCGTGCGGGCGGCAAGTGCCATCTTGCGCTGCAGCAGGTCGTCGACCAGCAGCCCGGCGATATTGGCCTCCGTGACCGACTGCAAGCCGCGCCACGCCGCCACGCCGTTGACTTCGATGACCAGCGCGCCGCCAGCGTGGTCGGGAATGAGGTCCACGCCCGCATAGTCGAGCCCGAGCGCGGCAGTCGCCCGGATCGCCAGCGCCGCCACGGCGTCAGGCACCTGTGTCGCCTCGCACTTCGCCCCGCGCGCGACGTTGTGGACCCAGCTTCGGCTCACGCGCCGCATGGCCGCCACGGCGCGGCCGCCGATCACCAGCACGCGCCAGTCGAAGCCCGGCCCGGATTCCGCCTGCGGCACGAAGCGCTGCAGGTAGGCCAGGCGGTGGCAGGCCGACATCGGCGGCAGGGCGCGATGCCGCCCCCGCACGAACCCCACGCGCCGCAGGCCCTTGCCCTGCGAGCCGAACAGCGGCTTCAGCACCAGCGCCCGCCCGGCCGCGCTCTCGCGCATCACCACGCGCCGGGCATGGGCCTCGCCTTCGCCGACCCAGGTGGCGGGCGTCGGGATGCCGTGCACATGCAGCAGCCAGCTCGTCATGCCCTTGTCGACACTGCGCTCGATGGCGCGCGCGTCGTTGTAGACCGGAATGCCCAGCTCGCGCAGCGCGTGCAGGATGCCGAGCCGGGTCGTCACCTGTTCGAACGTGCCGCCGGCGATACCGCGCACGATCACCGCATCGGGCAGGCCGCGCCCATGGCCGGGAATGGCAAGGCCGTGCGGCGCCCAAGTGGTGTCGATGCGGCAGTCCGCCAGGTCGACGCAACGCCCCTCCGCCCCGCGTGCGGCAAGGGCCCGCTTGAGCGCGGTGGTGTGCCAGCCGAGTTCGTCGGTCATGATCGCCACGCGCAGCGGCGTGCTGGCCGGGAGGGCGAGGGCAGGCGACATGGCTATGCGTTCCCGAGCCATTGGCGGCGCAGCAGGGGCAGGTCGAGCGCACCGGCTCGCCACGTGCGGCCGCTCTTCAGGCTGCTGACCCACGCCTCGGCCGGCGCGAACAGGTTCGGGTCGACGCGGTAGAAGTCGAACTCGTACTCGCGGAACACCTCGGCAAACGGCCGGCCGTAGTCGCGCGAGTTGGCCGAGGGCAGGCTGTCGGCCAGCGCGCGGGCGGCATTGTCGTCGGCATCGACGCTCAGGTGGACGCGCGCGCCGTAGAGGATGGCGTCGTTGGTCCGGCCCATGGCATCGACCATGTCGGGCGAGGGCGGCGGCAGGGGCGCGGTGCCGCTGCCGCCGATGACCTGGTGCAGCGGAAAGCCGAGCACATGGGCCTTGTGCAGCGCCACCTCGAGCACCCGCGCCACCACCTGCGTGGTGCCGGCCTGGCTGACGGTGGGCGTGAGGATGACGGTGAGCTGCTCCGGCGCGAGGCCGCAATCGTGCAGCACCTTGTTCACCACCACCTCTGGCGGCGGGCTGTCGACTTCGAGCACGAGGCAGGCGGGACCGGGACGGTCGCGGTAATGCAGTTCGGTGAAGAGCGCCTCCTTGCAGGCCAGCGCGCGCGCCGGGCCGGAGCCGAGCGCGAAGAACTTCTTGCCGCCGGTCTCCGCCTTGCTCGCCGACAGGCTCCACCCCGCGTACTGGCTGGCGAGGCAGGCGAGCACGGGCTGGCTGCTGCGCACGTCGATCCACGTGGGCCAGCCGTCGGACTCGCCGCCCTGGCGCAGCGTCACCTCGCCCAGACCGCCCATGCAGATGCGGGCGACGGCGAGTCCCGCCGCCACGCTGCCGGGCACGTCGATGCCGGCGTCGACCACGCGGATGCCCTGCGGGCCCGGCCCGACCGCCAGCTTCCATTCCTCGGTGCGCGCCAGCAGGTCGGCCAGCAGCGGCTGGCTCAGGGCGTTGACGCTGAGCACGTCGGCGCTAATGGCGGGACCGTGCGCCGTGCCCGCCTGCGGCGCGGTCGGGGAGGCTGGCGGAGCTGTGCCGGGCGTCGTCATGGTGGTTCCTCAGCAGGGTCTGGATCTGGCTGCAGCGGCGGCGCAGGGCGACGTCGATCCCGGTCAGCGTGGAGGCGATGCCGGAGACGGTGCAGAACGGCTGGCCGGCCGCGATGCGGGTGCCGGGCATGGGGATGTCGTGGCACCAGCCGGCGCGCGTGAGGGTGGCGGTGAGGGTGGCGTCGACCTGTACCGCAGCGCCGGCCAGCACGAGCCTGAAGCCGCGCACGCTCGCCGGCATGACGACTTCCTGCGCAGCGGGCAGCGCGCCCCGGCAGGCCTGCAGGTGCGCCTGCATCAGGCCGCCGGGATGGGCGTCGCCATAGAGCGCCATGCTGGCCGACGGGCGCGGGTTGACCTCCAGGACCAGGAGGTCGGGGCCGTCGAGGAGGAAGTCGAGGCTGTTGAGCCCGACGAGCCCGGTTTCGCGCACGACGCAGTGCAGGATTTCCGTGAGCCTGCCGGTCAATGCCGAGGCGAGCGGCGCGGGGCCGGCGGCGCCCTGGAACAGGTATGGGCCGCCGGCGTGGGCGGACACGCGTTGCAGGCTGACGCCGACCAGTCGCGCCTCCTGCCCGTCGGCCAGGAAGAGGGCCGACATCGGGTAGCCGCGATGGCGGCGCTGGAAGTAGCGGCCGCTGGCCGGGGTGGACGGCGCGGCGGCATTGACGGGATAGGCCGGGTGCGGCGAGGCGCGCTTGCCGGCCGGATGGATATGCCAGCCGCCGCTGCCGCCCACCGTCTTGCACAGCCAGCCGGCGGCATCGCGCGGCGCGCGCGCGGCGGTCTCGGGATGCGGGATGCCCTGCGCGCCAAGCATGGCGAAGAAGGCGGTGGGGTCCTTGACGGCGCGCACGGTGGCGCCGTCGTTGCCGACCAGCGGCAGCAGCGCGTGGCCGGCGGCCAGCAGGCCGGGCACATGCTCGAAGCCACTGCCCGCCACCCAGCCGAGCGGGCGCAGGTTGCGCAGGCGGCGCAGCGCGGAGAGCACCTGTTCGCCGTCGACGGCCATCGCGGCGGCATCGCCGATGGGGGCCCAGCTCTTGCTCGCGCGGCGGGTGTCGGCGTCGCCGAACACGTCGAGCGCGGCCACTTCGAGTCCGCCCTGCACTGCCGACTCCGCCAGCATGCGGACCGACAGGCCGGCGACGATCAGGGCAGGCTGCATCATGTCACGCTGTCTCCCGGTCTTGTCGTCTGCGAGCCATCTTCTGCTTCAGCCCTGTTCCGCCACCACCTCGCGGGCGAGGGCCATCGCCTCGACGGTGCCCAGGTAGACCGGCCGCGCCGCGTCGCGCATCTGCTTGAAGAGCCGGTGCTGCACCTGGTACTTGACGTTGCCGATGGCGAGTGCGCCCACGCCCACCGCGTCGCTGCCGGCGACACGCTTGCCGTCGTCCATCACTTCCACGCCGGCGATGCCCGCGGGCGGCACGGCGTTGACGTCGGCAGCCACCAGCAGCTTGCGCGCGGCGGTGCGCTCGGTTTCGGATACTACCTGCACGCCGGCCCGGGCGGTAGCGAATACGACGTCGGTGTCGGCGAGCATCTTCTGCAGGTCCTTGCCGTTGCGGATCACCACGCCCTCGGTCTGCGCATCGAAGTGGCGGTTGGTGTCCTCGGCGACCTTGGCGGCGTGCTGGGCGTCGGAGCGGGTGGAGAGCCAGACCTGCGCGCCGAGCTGCGAGGCGAGCGCGCCGGCGATGCGGCCCACCGAACCGCTGCCGCCCACCACCAGCACGCGGCGGCCCTCGAAGTCGGTCTGGTGCGCGCGCCGCAACTGGCGCTCGACGGCGGCCACCAGCGCGGCGGCGGTCGTGTAGGCGCCGCTGGGATCGGCGAAGACCGACACCTCGAAGGGCGGGACCATGGCGTGGCGGGCCAGTTCGAGCATGTCGGCGGCGAGCACCACGTCCTGCCCGCCGATGAAGATGCCGGTGTGCGCGGCGCCCTTGGGGCCACGCGAGAAGATCGCGTCCTGCGTGAGCGCGCCGACGTTGTCGCGCCCCACGTCGCAGTACGGCACGATCATGTCGTAGCCCGCGTCGGCCGCCATGTTGACGTCGAACGGGCTCGGCTGCTTGCCGGGCGTGAACATGTGGAGGATATAGGGACGGGTCATGGCGTTTGTCCAGCGTTTATCCGGCTATCTGCGCACTCTGCACGAAGGCGATCTGCAAAAGTCTGGCCGCGCCCCGTTCATGCGGCGGTGCGGTCTGTCGCACACGAGGCGTGGGGCGCGGCCGCCCGGCGTCCGCGCGCGAGGGTGGCGCCCTCGTTGCGGCCGCGCACGATGCGCAGCGTCACGGCATCGGCCACGCCTGCGGCGCGCGCGTCGGCAACCAGTTGCCCGGCGGCATGTGCCGACGGGACGATGGCGAAGCCGGTCGGTCCCCAGGAGCTTTGTCCCACGCCTGCCGTGCCCTGCCGGGTCATCCAGTCGAGCACGCGGCTGACCGCCGGGCTGGCGTAGAGGCCTCCCTGCGCCGGCGCGAAGTAGTGGCCGATGGTCCGCTGCAACTGGCCGATGCCCTGCGCGAACGGCGCGAAGTCGCGTTCGGCGGCGGCGGGCAGGATCTGCATCAGCACGAGGTGGCACAGTTCGGCGGCGAGATGCCGCGGGAAGGGCGGCAGTCGCCGCAGGGCCTCGCGCTCGGCGTCGCCGTGCAGGCCGATGCGGCTGGTGTCGAGACAGAGCACGATGCGCCAGTCGGCGGGGAAGTCCATGCGGGCGAGCAGCGGGGGCACGTGCGCGGCGTCGCGCGGGCCGCCGTCGACCAGCAGCCCGCCCCGGTCGAAGCCGGCGATGCCGATGCCGGAACGCCCGCCGCGGCCGAGCAGGAGGGCGATGTCCCCGGTCGACCATGCGAGGTCGTGCACGGCGGCGAAGGCGCGGCCGAGGGCGAGCGCGAGTTGCGTGCCGGAGCCGAAGCCGGCGTGGGCGGGGAGTGCGTCGCGCAGGGTCAGCGAGAGCGCGGCGTGGTGGCCGCTGGCGTCGCGCAGCCTGCCGAGCCAGTCGGCGAGGCGCGGCAGTTCGGCGCGCGCGGCGCGGGTGTGGCCGGCGAGCCTGTCCTGAGCGGCGGGCGCCAGTTCCAGCGTGGTGGCGAGGTCCTCGATCACCAGTCCCAGGCTGCCGAAGCGCCGGCCGAGGCTCGCACCGGGGTCGAAGAAGCCCAGGTGCAGGCGGCCGGTGGTGGTCACCGTCGCGGCGACGCCGTCGCCGGTTATGGTGTGCGGGCTGCCGTGCGCGGGTGCCGCTGGCGATGACATGGGCGTTTCCCCCGGAACGATGTGGTCGGCGGGCTTATGCAAGCTGCATACCAACGGGGGCGCAACGGGGGCCGACTATGAGGCCGGTGTGTCGCTGGCGTATCGCGCCGGCGGAGCTATGGGCCGGGTTGTGTCGGAATCAGGGCAGGTTGTTGCGGATTGGCGTGAGCGCGTTGGGCTTCGTGGCTCTTGCTTGTGGTGGGTTCGGGCGCCGCCTGTTTCGACTCCCCCTGCGGGGGAGCCGAGTTACTTCTCTTGTCTCGCCTGTATAGACCGGGGACATAGTGGACACATGTGCGGGGACATGGTGGACACATTCTAGGTCGCTAAACCTCAGTCAGGTCGATCGTTCCGAATCGGTGATGCGCGTAGTAAAGGTCGTAGCGGCCATCGCCTGACGGATGTGG
>Ga0160472_100401_pt1 | contig 35333 bp, 26 predicted proteins | sample HID1973M_E11MG_FD_108267 | JGI IMG/M metagenome (GOLD analysis project Ga0160472, IMG submission 108267) | Enriched mosquito-associated microbial communities from UW Madison campus, WI, USA - HID1973M_E11 MG | ecosystem: Host-associated > Arthropoda: Insects > Digestive system > Unclassified ... | reverse complement strand
CAGCAGTGAAACGATGCATCGCCGATGGTAGTGTGGGGTTTCCCCATGTGAGAGTAGGTCATCGTCAAGATTAAATTCCAAAACCCCTATCTGCGCATGCAGGTAGGGGTTTTGTTTTTGCGCGCAAAAAACTGGTCTCCTGTTTCCTGATTTCCTGTAGGAGCGAGCGCTCCGGGCGGCGTTCCGACGATGGTCGTCAACGATGACGCTGGCTGTCTGGCGCCCCGCGGTGTCCTGGCGTTTCTCGCGAGCATGCTCGCTCCTACAGGACATACAGGTCATACAGGTCATACAGGTCATACAGATGTTAAAGTCGTCCTTTGATTTAGCGTTTTCCAAAGGAAGCCTTTATGCCGGACGCAACGTCCATCAGTGCTGGATTCATGGTGGTTCACGGCAATCGCCTGGACGAGCTGCGCAGTCTGGTCGTCAGCTGGATGCGCCGTTATCCGCTGGCTCCCCTGGAAAACGAAATCGCCCTGGTGCAGAGCAATGGCATCGCTCAATGGCTGAAGCTGGCCTTGGCCGAAGACGCTGAAGAGGACGACATGGGCGGCTGTGGAATCGCCGCTGCCATTGATGTCCAGCTCCCCGGCAGTTTCATGTGGCAGCTCTATCGCATGGTCCTGGGGCGTGACGAAATCCCGGCCAAATCCCTGCTCGACAAGGCGCCCCTGACCTGGCGCCTGATGCGCCTGCTGCCGCAACTGATCAATCAGCCGCATTTCGAACCCCTGCAACGCTTCCTCACCCACGATAGCGATCTGCGCAAACGCTATCAGCTGTCCGAACGACTGGCAGACCTGTTCGACCAATATCAGGTGTACCGCGCTGACTGGCTCGAAGACTGGGCCGAAGGTCGACATCAATTGCGCAACGGCCGCGGCGAAGCCAAGGCCCTGACGCCGGCCAATTGCTGGCAGGCCGAACTGTGGCGTGCGCTGTTGCTCGACGTGGGTGAAGAGGGCATGGCGCAAAGCCGCGCCGGCGTGCATCAACGCTTTGTCGAACGGATCAACAGCCTCGACGTGGCGCCCAAGGGCTTGCCTTCCCGAGTGATCGTTTTCGGTATTTCTTCATTGCCCGCTCAAGCCCTGGAAGCCCTGGCGGGCCTGGCGCGGTTCAGCCAGGTGCTGCTGTGTGTGCATAACCCCTGCCGTCACCATTGGGCAGACATCGTCGCCGATAAAGACCTGCTGCGACATCAATACAAACGCCAGGCGCGCAAGAGCGGCATGCCGGTGGTGATCGATCCGCAAACCCTGCACCAGCACGCCCATCCGCTGCTCGCCGCCTGGGGCAAGCAAGGCCGCGACTACATCAACCTGCTCGACAGCTATGACGACCCCAACAGCTATCGCTCGGCTTTTCGCGACGGGCGCATCGATCTGTTCAGTGACAGCCAGCCCCTGAACATGCTCAACCAGCTGCAGGATGACATCCTCGAATTGCGGCCACTGAACGAAACCCGTGAGCGCTGGCCAGCTATCGATTTGAACAAAGACCGGTCTATCCGTTTTCACATTGCCCACAGCGCCCAGCGCGAAGTCGAGATCCTCCACGATCAACTGCTCGCGCGCTTCAGTGCCGATCCGAACCTGCGTCCCCGGGATGTGATCGTCATGGTCCCGGACATCGACAGCTATGCGCCCCACATTCGCGCCGTGTTCGGTCAACTGGATCGCCAGGACCCGCGTTTCATTCCGTTCACCCTGGCAGACCAAGGACAGCGCGGCCGTGATCCGTTGCTGATCGCCGTCGAACACCTGCTCAAGCTGCCGGAGAGTCGCTTCCCGGTCAGCGAGATTCTCGATCTGCTTGACGTGCCGGCGCTGCGCAGCCGCTTTGGCGTCGAGGAGCGCGACCTGCCGACCCTGCACCGCTGGATCGAAGGCGCGGGCATTCGCTGGGGCATGAACGCCGAGCAGCGCGCCGGTCTCGGTTTGCCCGCGGCCCTCGAGCAGAACAGCTGGCGATTCGGCCTGCGTCGCATGCTGCTCGGGTATGCCGTCGGCAGCGGCGATGCCTGCGAAGGCATTGAGCCCTACGATGAAATCGGCGGGCTGGATGCGGCGCTGATCGGTCCCCTGGTGGCTCTGCTGGATGCACTCGAAGTCGCGCACCATGAACTCTCGCAACCGGCGTCGCCACGGCAATGGGGCGCGCGCTTGCAGGCGCTGGTGCAACTGTTCTTCCAGGCCAGCAGCGAGCATGACGATTATTTGCTGGCCCAGCTGGAAGAGTTGCGCGAAACCTGGCTCGACACCTGTGAATCCGTCGGCCTGCACGACGTCCTGCCGCTGACCGTCGTCCGTGAAGCCTGGCTCGCCGGCCTCGATCAGGGTCGCCTGTCCCAGCGCTTCCTCGCCGGGGCGGTCAACTTCTGCACCCTGATGCCCATGCGTGCCATCCCCTTCAAACTCGTGTGCCTGCTGGGCATGAACGACGGCGATTATCCGCGTGCACAACCGCCCCTCGACTTCGACCTGATGGGCAGCGATTACCGCCCCGGCGATCGCTCGCGGCGCGAAGATGACCGTTACCTGCTGCTTGAGGCATTGCTGTCGGCCCGGGATCAGTTGTACATCAGCTGGGTCGGCCGCAGCATTCGCGATAACAGCGAGCGCCCCGCCTCGGTGCTGGTCGGCCAGTTGCGTGACCACCTTGCCAGCGGCTGGCATCTGCCCGACAGCAGCGACGATCTGCTTGAAGCCATGACCGAGGAGCATCCGCTGCAGCCTTTCAGCGCCCGCTACTTTCATGAAGGCGATGCGCTGTTCAGCTACGCCAGCGAGTGGCAGGTCCTGCACCAGACCAAAGCGCAACCCGCGCAAGTCGAAATCCTTGAAAACCACGTCCAGGACGAACCACTCAGCCTCGGCCAACTCCAGGATTTCCTGCGCAATCCGGTCCGGCATTTTTTCAGCCAGCGCCTGAAAGTTTTCTTCGAAGCGGCGGAAGTGCCCCTGGCGGACGAAGAACCCTTTGTCCTTGATGCCTTGCAGCGCTACACCCTCAGCAGCAGTCTGCTCGATGCGGCGCTGGGCGATTTGCAGCAGGTCGACCAGGCGCTGGAGGCTCGGGCCAAACGTCTGCAAAACAGCGGGCTGTTGCCCATGGTCGGTTTTGGCGAATGCCTGCAGCGGGAATTGATTGAACCGCTGCCCGACCTGCTGCAGCGCTACGGGCATCTGCTGGCCCTGTGGCCAACGGCGCTGACCAGTGCCTTGCCGGTCAATGTCCATTTGCAGGGCCTGCAGATCGAGGGTTGGCTCGGCGGCCTGCATCAGCGCGCCGACGGTGGCCTGCTCTCGATCACCACAATCCCCAACAGCATCGGCTCGATCAAGTCGCGCAAGTGGCATCGGCTTACCCGGCCATGGGTCGATCATCTGGTGGCCTGCGCCAGCGGCCTGCCGATGTCCACCGCCCTGGTGGCCAGCGATGACAGCTTGCTGCTCGACCCGCTCGAAACCACGGCCGCGCAGCGGATACTCGGCGACCTGCTGCTGGCCTGGCAATCGGGCATGCGCCAGCCGCTGCCGATCGCGGTCAAGTCTGCCTTCGCCTGGCTCGGCCAAAGCGATCCGCAGAAAGCCGAGGCCGCTGCGCGCAAGGCCTACGAAGGCGACGGGCAGACCAGCGAAGGCGAGCGTCGGGAAAGCCCGGCGCTGGCCCGTCAGTTTGCCGATTACGCGGCCCTGACTGCCGACGAAACGTTCAGCGGCTGGTGTGACGCCCTGTACCGCCCGTTGTTTGAAGCGCCCTGGCGTTCACTGTCCAGCGAGGAGTCGCGCTAATGACGACCAAGACACCTTTGGCGCTGGCCTTCCCGCTGCGTGGCAGCCAACTGATCGAGGCCAGTGCCGGCACCGGCAAGACCTTCACCATCTCCGCCCTGTACCTGCGCCTGGTCCTCGGTCATGGTGGCGAGCCGAGTGGATTTGGTCGTGAGCTATTGCCTCCGCAAATCCTCGTGGTGACCTTCACCGACGCGGCCACCAAGGAGCTGCGCGAGCGCATCCGCACGCGCCTGGCCGAAGCCGCGCGATTCTTTCGCGACGAGACGCCGGCACCTGACGGCCTGATCGCCGACTTGCGTGAGCAATATTTGCCGGAGCAGTGGGCCGGGTGCGCCAACCGCCTGGACATCGCCGCCCAGTGGATGGACGAAGCCGCCGTGTCGACCATCCACGGCTGGTGCCAGCGCATGTTGCGCGAACACGCTTTCGACAGCGGCAGCCTCTTCACCCAGTCCCTGGAAACCGACCACAGCGACCTGCTCGGCGAGGTCCTGCGGGACTACTGGCGCCTGTTCTGTTACCCGATGCAAGACGATGCGCTGAACTGGGTGCGCAACAACTGGGGCGGTCCGGCGGCATTGCTGCCGCGGATTCGTGCGCTGTTCGCCAGCGAACGCGAGACCGAGGAAGGGCCGGCGCCGACCGAATTGATCAGCCAGTGCTTGCAAGAGCGCCGGGCGGCGTTGCTTGAGCTGAAACAGCCCTGGCAGCAATGGGCGGACGAGTTGCTGGTGATCTGTCATCAAGGCGTCGCCAGCAAAAGTGTCGACGGCCGCAAGATGCAGGCGCGTTACTTCGAGCCCTGGTTTGACAAGCTCAAGGCCTGGGCCGCAGACCCGGCCCTGGAAGAGCTGGACATCGGCACCGGCTTCACCCGCCTGACCCCTGACGGCATGGCCGAAGCCTGGAAAGGCGAAGCTCCGCGTCATCCGGGACTGGAAGCGATGGCCGCCCTCAAAGCCAGCCTCGATGGCCTGCCAACCCCCGATGCGGCCGTGCTGCAGCATGCCGCCCGCTGGGTCAGCCTGCGCTTCGAGGAAGAGAAACGCCGCCGTGCGGAAATGGGTTTCGACGACATGCTGCTGCGCCTGGATGCCGCGCTGCAATCGGACGGTGGCGAGCGCCTGGCCACCCTGATCCGCGAACAGTTTCCGGTGGCGTTGATCGATGAATTCCAGGACACCGACCCGGTTCAGTACCGCATCTTCGAGAGCATCTACCGCATCGAGGACAACAACCCAGAATGCGGCCTGTTCCTGATCGGCGACCCGAAGCAGGCGATCTACGCCTTCCGCGGCGCCGACATTCACACCTACCTGCGCGCCCGCCAGGCCACCACCGGACGCCTGCACACCCTGGGCACCAACTTCCGTTCCAGCCATGGCATGGTCAAGGCGGTGAACCACGTGTTCGAGCGCGCCGAAGTGCGCGACCTCGGGCGCGGCGCATTTTTGTTTCGCGAGCTTAATGGCGACAACCCGGTGCCGTTCATGCCGGTCGAATCCCAGGGCCGCAAAGAGGTTCTGCAAATAAACGGTCAGACCGTGCCGGCACTTAATGTCTGGCACCTGCCCGCCGAGCAGCCATTGTCCGGCGCGGTGTATCGGCAACAGCTTGCAGCCAGCTGCGCCAGTGAAATCACCGCGCTGCTCAATGGCGGCCAGCAGGGGCAGGTGGGGTTTGTCCGGGACGGCCAGGATTTGCAGGGCCTGCGCCCGGCGGACATCGCCATCCTCGTGCGCGACGGCAAAGAGGCCCAGGCCGTGCGGGCCGAACTCTCGGCCCGGGGCGTGCGCAGTGTCTATCTGTCGGACAAGGACTCGGTGTTCGCCGCCCAGGAGGCCCGTGACCTGTTGACCTGGCTCAAGGCTTGCGCCGAACCTGATGTGGAACGGCCACTGCGCGCCGCCCTCGCCAGCATCACCCTGAACCTGTCGTTGGCCGAGCTGGAACAGTTGAACCGGGACGAACTGGCCTGGGAATCCCGGGTCATGCAGTTCCGTGGTTATCGCGAACTGTGGCGCAAGCAGGGCGTCTTGCCGATGCTGCGACGCCTGCTGCATGACTTCCATTTGCCCCAGGCATTGATCGCCCGCAACGACGGCGAGCGGGTGCTGACCAACTTGCTGCACCTGTCCGAGCTGCTGCAACAGGCCGCCGCCGAACTGGATGGCGAGCAGGCCCTGATCCGCCATCTGTCCGAGCACCTGGCGTTGTCCGGGCAGGCCGGTGAAGAGCAGATCCTGCGCCTGGAAAGCGACGAGCAACTGGTCAAGGTCGTAACCATCCACAAGTCCAAAGGCCTTGAGTATCCGCTGGTGTTCCTGCCGTTCATTTGCTCGGCCAAGCCCGTGGACGGCAGCCGTCTGCCCTTGCATTACCACGATGCCGAGGGCCATGCCCGGGTGACGTTGAAGCCGACGGCGGAGTTGATCGCCCTGGCCGATAACGAGCGCCTGGCCGAAGATTTGCGCTTGCTCTACGTCGCCCTGACCCGGGCGCAACATGCCTGCTGGCTGGGTGTGACCGACCTCAAGCGCGGCAACAGCAATGGCTCGGTGCTGCACCTATCGGCACTGGGTTACCTGCTCGGTGGCGGCGCGCCGTTGACTGAATCCCAAAGCCTGCGGCGCTGGCTCGAAGACCTGCAACAAGACTGTCCGGCCGTGGCCTGTGCCGACCTGCCCGAAGCGACTGCCGGGCAGTACCGGCCTTTGCAAAACCCGGCGGCCTTGCTCGCGCCGCTGCTGCCCAAACGCAAGGCCAGCGAAAACTGGTGGATCGCCTCGTACAGCGCATTGCGCATTGGTGACACCCTCGGCGTCGGCAGTGACGAGGCGCCCGAGAGTCCGCAGGCGCAGAAGCTGTTCGATGATGAACGCCTCGATCCCCAGGCCCGGGTTGAAGTACTCGCCGGCGGCGCCGACATCCATCGATTCCCCCGCGGGCCGAACCCCGGGACCTTCCTCCATGGCTTGCTCGAATGGGCCGGCAGCGAGGGCTTCAGCGCCGCGCCGCAAGCCGTCGAGGACGCCATTGCCCGGCGCTGCAATCGCCGTGGCTGGGAAGGCTGGATCACTACCCTGAGTGACTGGCTGCAGCATCTGCTCAAATCGCCGCTGCCCCTGGGTGACGATCAACCGCCAGTGACGCTGGAGCAGTTGAACCAATACCAGGTCGAAATGGAGTTCTGGTTCGCCAGCCATAAGGTCGACGTGCTCAAGCTCGACGCGCTGGTGTGCCAATACACCCATGGCGGCGTGGCGCGGGTGGCGGCGGAACCTGTGATGCTCAACGGCATGTTCAAGGGTTTCATCGACCTGACCTTCGAACACGACGGCCGCTATTACGTCGCCGACTACAAATCCAACTGGCTCGGCGTCGATGACATGGCTTACACCGCCCAGGCCATGGAACAGTCGATCCTCGACAACCGTTATGACCTGCAATACGTCCTGTACCTGCTGGCCCTGCATCGCCAGCTCAAGGCGCGTCTCGCCGACTACGACTACGACCGCCACGTCGGCGGCGCGGTCTACCTGTTCCTGCGGGGTACCCGCGCGCCGGGCCAGGGCGTGTATTTCGCCCGTCCGCCCCGGGAATTGATCGAGCGCCTGGACCGGCTGTTCCAGGGCAAGCCGGAACCCAAGGCCGAACCCGCCTGGGAACAGGGAGTACTGTTATGAACCGTTCATTTGCCGACCTGCTGCCGACCTCGCTGGCCGACGAAAGTCTGGCCGATCTGGCGCCATTGAATCGCGCCGACGACCTGCTGCTGTTGCTCACCCGCTGGGTCGAGCGCGGCTGGTTGCGCGCGCTGGACAAAGCCTTTGTGGCCTTCCTGCACGAGCTGGCACCGCAGGATGATCCGCTGGTGCTGCTGGCGGCGGCCCTGAGCAGTCATCAACTGGGTCATGGCCACGTTTGCCTGGACCTGTTCGAGACCCTGAAAGAACCGGACTTCGCCCTGTCGCTGCCACCGGAGGGCGACGTGCAAAGCGGCGCGATGCTGTTGCCGTCGCAACTGCTGGAAAATCTCGACGGCGCCCATTGGTGCAAGGTCCTGGCGGCGAGCAGCCTCGTCGCTCTGGCGGCGGACAGTCGCGACAGCGTGCAACAACGGCCGCTGGTGTTGTCGGGCAAACGCCTGTACCTGCGTCGCTATTGGGCCTACGAGCGCAGGATTGATGCCTCGCTGCGCCAGCGCCTGAGCGAATTCGAAGAAACGCCGAATGACCTGGAACAACGCCTGACCGGCCTGTTCGGTCCGGCCCGGCCAGGCGAAGTCATTGACTGGCAAAAGCTCGCCTGCGCCCTCGCCACCCGCAGCGCCTTCAGCATCGTCACCGGCGGCCCGGGCACCGGCAAGACCACCACTGTGGTGCGCTTGCTGGCCTTGCTCCAGGCCCCGGCAGTGGAAGCCGGCAAGCCCCTGCGCATTCGCCTCGCCGCGCCCACGGGCAAGGCGGCGGCGCGGCTGACCGAGTCCATCAGCCAGCAGGTCAGGAGCCTGAAAGTCGCGGAGGACATCCGCGCAAAAATCCCCTCCGACGTCACCACCGTGCATCGCCTGCTCGGCAGCCGGCCGGGGACCCGACACTTTCGCCATCACGCCGGCAATCGCCTGCCCCTGGATGTGCTGGTGGTCGACGAAGCGTCGATGATCGACCTGGAAATGATGGCCAACCTGCTCGATGCCTTGCCGGATCATGCGCGCCTGGTGTTGCTCGGTGACAAGGATCAGTTGGCCTCGGTGGAGGCGGGTGCGGTGCTGGGCGACCTGTGCCGCGACGCCGAGGCGGGTTGGTACAGCCCGCAGACCCGCCAATGGCTGGAGCAAGTCAGCGGCGAAAACCTGCAGGCCAGCGGTTTGCACGAAGACACTGACGGCGCTCATCCCCTGGCCCAACAGGTGGTGATGCTGCGTCATTCCCGGCGCTTCGGCGAGGGCAGCGGTATTGGCCAACTGGCGCGCTGGGTCAATCAGCAACAGCCCGAGGAAGCACGCAAGCTGCTGGCGGCGCGCAGCCATGAGGACTTGTATGGCCTGGCGCTCAAGGGCGAACAGGATCGGGCGCTGGAGCGTCTGCTGCTCGAAGGCCATGGCGAAGGCCCCCAGGGCTATCGCCAGTACCTGAGCCTGCTGCGCAGCCAGCGCCCGGCGTTGACCACGCCACTCGAAGACACCCGCTGGACCGACTGGGCCCGGGACGTGCTGCAAGCCTTCGACGGCTTCCAGTTGCTCTGTGCCGTGCGCAAGGGTCCCTGGGGCGTGGAAGGCTTGAACCAGCGCGTGACCGCCGCCTTGCTCAAGGCACGGCTGATCGACAGCGACCAGCAATGGTACGAAGGCCGCCCGGTGCTGATGACCCGCAACGACTATGGCCTGGGCCTGATGAACGGCGACATCGGCATCGCCCTGAAACTGCCGGAACGCGACGGCCCCGAAGCCGGCAAGCAGGTCCTGCGCGTCGCCTTCCCGCGCAACGACGGCCAGGGCGGCGTGCGCTTCGTCCTGCCGAGCCGGCTCAACGACGTCGAAACCGTCTACGCCATGACCGTGCACAAATCCCAGGGCTCGGAATTCGCCCACACCGCACTTATCCTCCCCGACGCCTTGAACCCGGTACTGACCAAGGAACTGATCTACACCGGCATCACCCGCGCCAAACACTGGTTCACCCTGATCGAGCCTCGCAGCGGGGTGTTCGAGGAGGCGGTACGGCGCAAGGTCAAGCGCTTGAGTGGGTTGATGCTGGAGCTGGGTGGCGATTAATCGGCAAACAGCATCGCCCGACTCTCACCCATCATCAGCCCCTGATTCTGCTCGGTGACAGCGCGGATGTAATCCCACAACAGGGTGATCCGCTTGAGCTTTCTCAGGTCCTCGCGGCAATACATCCAGAACTGTCGGGTGATGTTGATCTCCTCCGGCAACACCGGCAGCAACCGCGAATCCTGGGCGGCGAGGAAGCACGGCAGTATGGCCAGCGAGCGGCCCTGCTGGGCGGCGACGAACTGGGCGATCACGCTGGTGCTGCGCAGGTTGGCGCTGGCGCCGGGCAGGACGTTGGCCAGGTACAGCAGCTCCGAGCTGAAGGCCAGGTCGTCGACGTAGCTGATGAACGAATGCTTGCTCAAATCCGCCGGTCGCTGGATCGCCGGATGGTTGTCGAGGTATTCCTGGGTGGCGTACAGCTGCAAGCGGTAGTCGCACAGTTTGCAGCACACGTACGGGCCGTGCTCCGGGCGCTCCAGGGCGATGACGATGTCGGCTTCGCGCTTGGACAGGCTGATGAAGTGCGGCAGCGGCAGGATGTCCACGGAGATGGCCGGGTAGGTGTCGACGAAGTGGCTCAGCTGCGGGGTGATGAAGAAGCTGCCGAAGCCTTCGGTGCAGCCCATGCGCACATGGCCGGACAGCGCCACGCCGGAGCCTGACACCTGCTCGCAGGCCATGTGCAGGGTGCTTTCGATCGACTCGGCATAGCCCATCAGGCGCTGGCCCTCGGCGGTCAGGACAAAGCCGCTGGTCCGGGACTTTTCAAACAGCAGTGTGCCCAATGCCGCTTCCAGGGAGCTGATGCGTCGCGACACCGTGGTGTAGTCCACTGCCAGGCGCTTGGCCGCGGTGCTGGCCTTGCGGGTGCGGGCCACTTCGAGAAAAAACTTGAGGTCATCCCAGTTCAGCGAACCCAGGGAGGTGATGTTTTTTTGCATGTTGGACCGGATTTTATGTGCGTTCTTATTAGAAGTTTGCACATCTATACTCCAAAAACAGCCCGACAACCAATTCGCGGCACACGCCTCATCGCAGGGTGACTGTTTCGCCCTGGCTCCTGAAATAAAAACAACATTCGGAGACCCACATGAACGTATCCCTCACGGCCAACGAAACCACCGTCCAGAAGGTCAAGCTGCTGATCGACGGCGAGTGGGTCGAATCCAGATCCACGGAATGGCACGACATCATCAACCCGGCGACCCAGCAAGTGCTGGCGCGGGTGCCCTTCGCCACGGCAGATGAAGTGGACGCTGCGATCAGCGCCGCCCACCGCGCCTTCCAGACCTGGAAGCTGACGCCGATCGGCGCGCGCATGCGCATCATGCTCAAGCTCCAGGCGCTGATTCGCGAACACTCCAAGCGCATTGCCGTGGTCTTGAGTGCCGAGCAGGGCAAAACCATTGCCGACGCTGAAGGCGACATTTTCCGTGGCCTGGAAGTGGTCGAGCACGCCTGCTCGATCGGCACCCTGCAGATGGGCGAGTTCGCCGAGAACGTCGCCGGCGGCGTTGACACCTACACCCTGCGCCAGCCGATCGGCGTGTGCGCCGGCATCACCCCGTTCAACTTCCCGGCGATGATTCCGCTGTGGATGTTCCCGATGGCCATCGCCTGCGGCAACACCTTCGTGCTCAAGCCGTCCGAACAGGACCCGATGTCGACCATGCTCCTGGTGGAACTGGCCATCGAAGCCGGCATCCCGGCCGGCGTACTCAACGTCGTGCACGGCGGCAAGGACGTGGTGGACGGCCTGTGCACCCACAAGGACATCAAGGCAGTGTCCTTCGTCGGTTCGACCGCGGTCGGCACTCACGTCTATGACCTGGCCGGCAAGCACGGCAAGCGCGTGCAATCGATGATGGGCGCGAAGAACCACGCCGTGGTGCTGCCGGACGCCAATCGCGAACAGGCGCTGAACGCACTGGTAGGCGCCGGTTTCGGTGCCGCCGGGCAACGCTGCATGGCCACTTCCGTGGTGGTGCTGGTGGGCGCGGCCAAACAATGGTTGCCGGACCTGAAAGCGCTGGCGCAGAAACTCAAGGTGAATGCCGGCAGTGAGCCAGGCACCGATGTCGGGCCGGTGATTTCGAAAAAGGCCAAGGCGCGGATTCTCGATTTGATCGAAAGCGGCATCAAGGAAGGCGCGAAGCTGGAACTGGACGGCCGTGAGATCTCGGTCGCGGGCTACGAGCAGGGCAACTTTGTCGGCCCGACCCTGTTCTCCGGCGTGACCACCGACATGCAGATCTACACCCAGGAAATCTTCGGTCCGGTGCTGGTGGTGCTGGAAGTCGACACCCTCGATCAGGCCATCGCCCTGGTCAACGCCAACCCGTTCGGCAACGGCACCGGCCTGTTCACCCAGAGCGGTGCGGCGGCGCGCAAATTCCAGACCGAAATCGACGTCGGCCAGGTCGGCATCAACATTCCGATTCCGGTGCCGGTACCGTTCTTCAGCTTCACCGGTTCCCGCGGTTCCAAGCTCGGCGACCTCGGCCCTTATGGCAAGCAAGTGGTGCAGTTCTACACTCAGACCAAGACCGTCACCAGCCGCTGGTTCGATGACGACAGCGTCAATGACGGCGTGAACACCACCATCAATTTGCGTTAAGGAGCCGGACATGAAAATCGCATTTATCGGCCTCGGCAACATGGGCGCGCCGATGGCGCGCAACCTGATCAAGGCCGGCCATGCCCTGCGTCTGGTCGACTTGAACAAGACCGTATTGGCGGAGCTTGAGCAACTGGGCGGCAGTATCAGCGCATCGGCCAAGGAAGCGGCCGAAGGCGCGGAACTGGTGATCACCATGTTGCCGGCGGCGGTGCATGTGCGCAGCGTCTGGCTGGGCGAAGACGGCGTGCTGGCCGGCATTGGCCAGGGCGTGCCGGCCGTGGATTGCAGCACCATCGATCCGCAGACTGCGCGCGAAGTAGCTGCTGCGGCGGCCAGACAGGGCGTGGCCATGGCCGATGCCCCGGTCTCCGGCGGCACCGGCGGCGCGGCGGCCGGGACCCTGACCTTCATGGTCGGCGCCACGGCGGAGCTGTTCGCCACCCTGCAACCGGTACTGGCACAAATGGGCCGCAACATCGTCCATTGTGGTGAGGTCGGCACCGGGCAAATCGCTAAAATCTGCAACAACCTGCTGCTGGGGATTTCCATGGTCGGCGTCAGCGAAGCCATGGCCCTGGGTGACGCGCTGGGCATCGATACCAAGGTGCTGGCCGGGATCATCAACAGCTCGACTGGACGTTGCTGGAGTTCGGACACCTATAACCCTTGGCCCGGCATCATCGAAACGGCGCCGGCCTCGCGCGGTTATACCGGCGGATTTGGTGCCGAGCTGATGCTCAAGGATCTGGGGCTGGCGACTGAGGCGGCGCGACAGGCCCACCAGCCGGTGGTGCTGGGGGCGGTGGCGCAGCAGTTGTATCAGGCGATGAGTTTGCGCGGGGAAGGCGGCAGTGATTTCTCGGCGATCATCAATAGCTATCGCAAGCCGCAATAAATAAAGGTCGGTACCAAGCAGACATGTGTGGCGAGGGAGCTTGCTCCCGCTGGTTCGCGTAGCGAACCCAAAAGTGAGACGAATGCGCGGTTCAAGCAAACGCATTCACGACTGCTGCGCAGCCGAGCGGGAGCAAGCTCCCTCGCCACAGGTTGGGTGTTGCGTCTGCCTGCAACATATTTGACCGGAAGACCACGTCGGGTGGTCTTCCGGTTTTTTTGTCTCAGGCAAACACGAAATACTTGCGCACGGTTTCCACCACTTCCCAGGTGCCTTTCATCCCTGGCTCGATCACAAAGATGTCGCCGGCGCGCAGGTGGATCGGCGCCATGCCTTGCGGTTTGCGCGGGGAAGGTGGCTGTGATTTCTCGGCGATCATCAATAGCTATCGCAAGCCGCAATAAACGGTCGGTACCAAGCAGACATGTGTGGCGAGGGAGCTTGCTCCCGCTGGTTCGCGTAGCGAACCCAAAAGTGAGACGAATGCGCGGTTCATGCAAACGCATTCACGACTGCTGCGCAGCCGAGCGGGAGCAAGCTCCCTTGCCACAGGTTGGGTGTTGCGTCTGCCTGCAGCATATTTGACCGGAAGATCACGTCGGGTGGTCTTCCGGTTTTTTTGTTTCAGGCAAACACGAAATACTTGCGCACGGTTTCCACCACTTCCCAGGTCCCTTTCATCCCTGGCTCGATCACAAAGATGTCGCCGGCGCGCAGGTGGATCGGCGCCATGCCTTGCGGGGTGATTACGCAGTAGCCTTCCTGGAAATGGCAGTACTCCCACTTCACGTATTCCACGTACCACTTGCCCGGTGTGCAGATCCAGGTGCCCATGATCTTGCTGCCGTCTTCGCTGGTGTAGGCGTTGAGGTTGACGGTGTGCGGGTCGCCTTCGAGTTTTTCCCATTTGCAGGCGTCGAGGACGGGCAGCGGGTGAGTGTCGCGAAGGACGGTAATGGGTGCGGTCATGTTGACTCCGGGCAGGGGACTTGAGAACTGAAGACGAACCCTATAGCGGCTGCCCGGCGGTCAGTTGTCTGTAGTCGACATCGAGCTGTCCAGAAACGCGCAATCCTGTGTCAACGCCTGCAGCAATGCTTTGGCATAGCCGGGCAGGGCCGCGAAGTCCCGGGCGCACAGCAGCAGTTTGCGTCGGGCCCAGGGCTCCTGCAGGTCAAAGCGCTTGAGTGACGGCCCGGCGGACCGGCGTTCGACTGCCGCCAACGGTACCACCGCCAGCCCTGCACCCCGGGCGACCATGCGCATCACCCCGTCGAAGCCATCGGCGCGGATGCGGATCTGCAGGCGTGAACCGCAATGCAGCGCCTGTTCTTCCAGGTACACGGCGAGGGCGCTGCCGGCATTCAGACCGACGTAATCGTGATGCAACGTGTCGGTGAAACTCACGGCGGCTGCCTGTGCCAGGGGATGGTCTGCGGCCATGATCAACACCAGCGGATCGTCGCGAAAGGCGCGGGTCTGCAGACCTTCAGTGTCCACCGCGTCGGAGACGATGCCGAGGTCCGCCGCACCCTCGCGCAAGGCGTGGGTAATGCGCGCGCTGGGCAGCTCCTGCAGGTCGATGTCGAGGTTGGGATGCGCTTGGAGGAAGTCGGCGAGCAATTCCGGCAGGTACTCGGTGATTGCCGTGGTGTTGCATAGCAGGCGTACCTGGCCTTTGACGCCCTTGGCGTACTCCGCCAGATCCTGTTGCATGCGCTCGGCGTGTTGCAGCAGCAGGCGCGCGTGGCGGGCCAGGGCTTTGCCAGCGGGTGTCGGGGTGACGCCACGACGACCGCGCTCGAGAAACTCGGTACCGAGGGAGGCTTCCATGGCGCGGATGCGAGCACTGGCCGCGGCCAGGGACAGATGGCTGCGCGCGGCACCGGCGGTGATGTTGCCAGTGTCGAGGATGTGCAGGTAGAGGCGCAGGTCGGTGAGGTCGAAGTGCATCGGCATCCTTTTGATGTGTGTTGTCAGGTCCGGCCCCATCGCGGGCAAGCCCGCTCCTACATTGATCTATGAACCTGTAGGAGCGGGCTTGCCCGCGATGGGGTCGGCAGCATCAACTTAATTTCCAGCCTCTTGTTTACAAAGAGTCACCCTCAGTATATGGCAGATTTTCAACCCGTCATGACAGGCTCACCATAGCCCCATGAATACACTCTCCGCGTTCTACCAAAACCTCGGCCTGGCCCTGTCGCTACTGGTGATCGCCACCTTCCTCCTGGCCGGCATGATCAAAGGCGTCATCGGCCTCGGCCTGCCCACCATTGCCATGGGCCTGCTCGGTCTGGCTATGGCACCATCGCAGGCTGCGGCACTGCTGATCATTCCCGCCACCCTGACCAATGTCTGGCAACTGGCATTCGGCGGGCATTTGCGCGGGCTGATCGAACGGTTGTGGCCAATGCTGCTGGCGATCTTCATCGGTGCCGGGGCAGGCTCGGTATGGATCGGCATGGCAGGCGGTCACTGGGTGGTGCGGGGGCTGGGGGCGGCGCTGATGCTGTATGCGTTGAGCGGATTGTTTCTGCCAGCCCTGCGCGTCGGCACACGCAGCGAACGCTGGCTCGGCCCACTGTGCGGCCTGGTGACCGGCGTCATCACCTCGGCCACCGGCGTCTTCGTGATTCCGGCGGTGCCTTACCTGCAAGCGTTGGGCTTGAGCCGAGACGAACTGGTACAGGCACTGGGCCTTTCCTTCACCGTCTCGACCCTCGCGCTGGCCGGCGGCCTGCTCTGGAGCGATGCCCTCGGCGCCGGCGAGTTGAGCGCCTCTCTGCTGGCGCTGATCCCCGCCGTGCTTGGGATGTGGCTGGGGCAAGCACTGCGCCAGCGGATCAGCGCTCCGCTGTTCAAGCGCGTGTTCTTCATTGGCCTGGGCCTGCTCGGCGGCCATTTGCTGATCAGCGGCTAGCGGACGAGGGGCTGATCATGTCGATGGCGCGGATGTCAAAATCCCGCTCGAGGAATTCATCGCGCCGGTCGAGGAACTGCTTCATGTGCGGCAGGTTCGAGTGCACGTCGAGGTGCGCCTGGGACTGCCAGATCTCATAGAAGATAAACAGCGTCGGGTCCTGCTGGTCGCGCAGCATGTGGTATTCGATGCAGCCGGGCTCGGCGCGGCTTGCTTGCACATGGCTGCTGAAAAACGCTTCGAACTCATCGGATTTTTCCGGGCGGGTCTTGGCGTGCAGGATGAAGCCTTGAATTTCACTCATCAACGAATCCTCGAAAATCAGAAGTGAGGCGATTGTATTGCAACAATCGATGGTCGATTCGTGCGTATAGGTCAAATTACATTTGTCCGTTCATGGCTTATTCCGCGTGGGAGGGATCGATATTCTGCCGCCATCGAATTCCACTCTTCCCGAGACCTCACATGAAAAAAGTTCTGTTGCTCAATGGCGGTAAAAAATTCGCTCACTCCGACGGTCGCTACAACGCCACCCTGCATGAAGCCGCGCTGAGCGTGCTGGATCGCGGTGGCCTGGACGTGAAAACCACCTTCATCGACGAGGGCTACGACATCGCCGAAGAAGTGGCCAAGTTCCTCTGGGCCGACGTGATCATCTATCAGATGCCCGGCTGGTGGATGGGCGCGCCCTGGACCGTGAAGAAGTACATCGACGAAGTCTTCACCGAAGGTCACGGCAGCCTCTACGCCAGCGACGGTCGCACCCGCTCCGACGCCTCGCAGAAATACGGCAGCGGCGGCCTGATCCACGGCAAGCAATACATGCTGTCGCTGACCTGGAACGCGCCACAGCAAGCTTTCGACGACCCGAGCGACTTCTTCGAAGCCAAGGGCGTGGACGCCGTTTACTTCCCGTTCCACAAGGCCAATCAGTTCCTCGGCATGACCGGCTTGCCGACCTTCCTGTGTGTCGACGTGATGAAGCGGCCGAACATCGAAGCGGATGTGGCGCGTTATGAGCAGCATTTGAATGAGGTGTTTGGCCTTAAGGGGTAACGCTCGGCTACTATCGGTGCCGGGGCTAAAAGATCGCAGCCTTCGGCAGCTCCTACAGGTTTACGCGAAACCCGTAGGAGCTGCCGCAGGCTGCGATCTTGTTGATTTCAAGAGGACGCACGTGAAAGCCAGATCCGATGAATTGCAGATTTTCGTCTGCGTGATTGAATGCGGATCGATTTCTGCGGCCGCCGAGCAGGTCGGGCAAACCCCTTCGGCGGTCAGCCGCACGCTGTCGCGGCTGGAGGCCAAGCTCGACACCACCTTGATCAACCGCACCACGCGGCGCATGGACCTGACCGAGGAAGGCCGGTATTTCTTCGAGCACGCCAAGCTGATCCTCGATCAGATGGACGAACTGGAAGAGCGCCTTGTCTCACGCCAGCAAACGCCGTCCGGGCGCCTGCGGATCAACGCCGCATCGCCCTTCATGCTGCACGCCATCGTGCCCTACATCGACGAGTTCCGCCGGCTTTACCCCGACATCCAGCTCGAACTCAACAGCAACGACCTGATCATCGACCTGCTGGAGCAAAGCACTGACATCGCCATTCGCATCGGCGTCCTGACCGATTCGACCCTGCACGCGCGCTCCCTGGGTTGCAGCCCGCTGCACATCGTCGCCAGCCCGGCGTACCTGGAGCGTTATGGCACACCGACCGCCGTGACCGACCTCAACCACCACACGCTGCTCGGCTTCACCCAGAACGAAGGCCTCAACCAGTGGCCGCTGCGTCATGTGCACGGTGACCGCTGGGCGATCCAGCCGGCCATCAGTGCATCCAGCGGCGAGACCATCCGCCATCTGGCGCTGGAGGGGCAGGGGATTGCCAGCCTGTCGCACTACATGACCATCGAGGACATCCGGGCGGGGCGCCTGAAGGTGCTGCTGGGCGAGTTCAACAGCGGCTATCGCCAGCCGATCAATGCGGTGTATTACCGCAACTCGCAGCTGGCGTTGCGGATTCAGTGTTTTCTGGATTTTATTCAGGGGAAGCTGGCGGCGTATGCGAGTGAGGAGTTCAGCGGTTGATGGGGTCGCTGTAGACCGCGTTATCGTTCATCGCTGGCAAGCCAGCTCCTACAGGTTTTGTGGTGGTCGACAATTTTGTAAACGACACAAAACCCTGTAGGAGCTGGCTTGCCAGCGATGGCGATTTCAAACTCCCTGAAGCCGGCCAGTCTCCCACAGGTTTTTTTTGTCGGTCTGCAATGTGATGAACAACACGAAATCTGTAGGAGCTGGCTTGCCAGCGATGGCGGCCTCAAGATCCCTGAAGCTGGCCGGCCTGCCGCCAATTCCGTAACATCCGCACATCCTTTTCGCCTCTCCATCCCGCGGTCCCCCATGAAACCAAGAAACCTGCGCGCCGATACCCTGGCCGGGCTCACCACGTCCTTCGCCCTGCTGCCCGAATGCATCGCCTTCGCCCTGGTCGCCCACCTCAATCCGCTGATGGGGCTCTACGGCGCGTTCATCATCTGCACCCTGACCGCGCTGTTCGGCGGACGGCCGGGGATGATCTCCGGGGCGGCCGGGTCCATGGCAGTGGTGATCGTCGCGCTGGTGGTGCAGCACGGTGTGCAGTACCTGCTGGCCACGGTGTTACTGGGCGGCCTGATCATGATGGCGTTCGGGCTGCTCAAGTTCGGCAAACTGGTGCGCATGGTGCCGCACCCGGTGATGCTCGGCTTCGTCAACGGCCTGGCGATCATCATTGCCCTGGCGCAACTGGAACACTTCAAGAGCGGTGAAGCCTGGTTGAGCGGCACGCCGCTGTACATGATGCTCGGCCTGGTCGCGGTGACCATGGCGGTGGTCTACCTGCTGCCGCGCCTGACCCGCAGCGTGCCGCCGGCGCTGGTGGCGATTCTCGGCGTTGGCCTGGCGGTGTACCTGCTCGGCCTGCCGACCCGCACCCTCGGCGACATGGCGCACATTGCCGGCGGCTTGCCGACCCTGGCGCTGCCGGACATTCCGTGGAACCTGGAGACCCTGCGCATCGTTGCGCCCTACGCGTTCCTGATGGCCATGGTCGGCCTCCTGGAAACCCTGCTGACCCTCAACCTGACCGACGAAATCACCGAGAGCCGTGGCTACCCCGATCGCGAGTGCGTGGCGCTGGGGGCGGCGAACATCGTTTCCGGAGCGTTCGGCGGCATGGGCGGTTGCGCGATGATCGGCCAGACCGTGATCAACCTCAGTTCCGGTGGACGCGGGCGCCTGTCAGGCGTGGTGGCCGGCGTGTCGATCCTGCTGTTCATCCTGTTTCTGTCGCCGCTGATCGAGCGCATTCCGTTGGCGGCGCTGGTGGGGGTAATGTTCGTGGTGTCGCAGCAGACCTTCGCCTGGGCTTCGTTGCGGGTGATGAACAAGGTGCCGAAAAACGATGCACTGGTGATCATCGCCGTGACGGTGATCACGGTGTTCACCGATCTGGCCACGGCGGTGCTGTGCGGTATCATCATCGCCGCGCTGAATTTCGCCTGGCAGCAAGCGCGGCAGCTGTACGCCGACAGCCACGTCGAAACAGACGGCAGCAAGCTTTACCGCGTGCATGGCACGCTGTTTTTCGCCTCGACGACGCCCTTCCTCAATCAGTTCGATCCGGCCAACGACCCCGCGCAGGTGACGCTGGATTGTCGCCACTTGAGCTTCGTCGACTACTCGGCCATTGCCGCGCTGGACACCCTGCGCGAGCGCTACAGCAAGGCCGGCAAGCACCTGCGGGTGCTGCACCTGTCCGAACGTTGCAAGAAATTGCTGCGGCGCGCCCGGGTCCACCACGACTGAATCCTCAACGGGCAGGCGCGATGAAAATTCCCCTGCCCGATTTTCATTATTCGCGACACGACATATCCGTCAGCGACACCTCTTACCTCTGTACGAAAATTACTTTCACCTCGTTTGAAAATCACGCCTCGAAATGTTTTAAGAGTTTCACAAATATTTCGACGTGACCCTCTCGAGGAGTACCGCATGACCCCGTCCTTCGGCTATTGGCTGCTGGTGTATGCCGCCGTCGCCATCATCGCGCTGATCGTGCTGATCGCCCGTTACCGGCTCAATCCGTTCATTGTCATCACCCTGATTTCCCTGGGCCTGGCGCTGGTCGCCGGGATGCCGCCGTCTGGCGTGGTCGGCGCCTACGAGGCCGGCGTTGGCAAGACCCTGGGACACATCGCACTGGTGGTGGCGCTGGGCACCATGCTCGGCAAAATGATGGCCGAGTCCGGTGGCGCCGAGCAGATGGCCCGTACGCTGATCGACCGGTTTGGTGAGAAGAACGCCCACTGGGCGATGGTCTGCATTGCCTTCCTGGTGGGCTTGCCGCTGTTCTTCGAGGTCGGTTTCGTATTGCTGGTGCCGATCGCCTTTACCGTGGCGCGGCGGGTTGGCGTGTCGATCCTGATGGTCGGCTTGCCCATGGTCGCCGGCCTGTCCGTGGTGCATGCGCTGGTGCCACCGCACCCGGCGGCGATGCTGGCGGTGCAGGTGTATCAGGCGTCGGTGGGGCAGACCTTGCTCTACGCGATTATGGTCGGCATTCCGACCGCAATCATCGCCGGCCCTCTGTACGCCAAGTTTATCGTGCCGCGCATTCAGTTGCCGGCGGAAAACCCGCTGGAGCGTCAGTTCCTCGAGCGTGAACCACGGGCCAGCCTGCCGGGTTTCGGCATCACCATGGCGACCATCCTGCTGCCGGTGGTGCTGATGCTGCTCGGCGGCTGGGCCAACCTGATTTCCACGCCGGGCAGCGGCTTCAACCAGTTCCTGTTGTTCATCGGCAACTCGGTGATCGCGCTGCTGCTGGCAACGCTGCTGAGCTTCTGGACCCTCGGTTTGGCCCAGGGCTTCAACCGCGAGTCGATCCTCAAGTTCACCAACGAATGCCTGGCGCCCACCGCGAGCATCACCCTGCTGGTGGGCGCCGGGGGTGGCCTAAACCGGATTCTGGTGGACGCCGGTGTCACCGACCAGATCGTCGGCCTGGCTCATGAATTCCACCTGTCGCCGCTGCTGATGGGCTGGCTGTTCGCGGCGCTGATGCGCATTGCCACCGGTTCCGCCACGGTGGCCATGACCACCGCTTCGGGTGTGGTGGCGCCGGTCGCCATTGGTCTGGGTTATCCCCATCCGGAGCTGTTGGTGCTGGCGACGGGCGCCGGGTCGGTTATCTTTTCCCACGTCAACGACGGCGGCTTCTGGTTGATCAAGGAATACTTCAACATGACCGTGGCCCAGACCTTCAAGACCTGGACAGTGCTGGAGACCCTCATTTCCGTGGTCGCCTTCGCCCTGACCGTTGGCCTTTCTTACTTGATTTAACCGGAGTCGCCTGCCTTGGACATCCTTTACCAGATTCGCGCCCGCCAGGATTCCTTCAGTGCCGGCGAAGGCCGCATCGCCCGCCTGATGCTCGACGACGTAGGCTTCGCCGCCTCCGCCAGCCTCGACGAACTGGCGCTGCGGGCGGAAGTCAGCAGCGCCACGCTGTCGCGGTTTGCCCGCACGGTCGGTTGCCGCGACTTGCGCGATTTGCGTCTGCAACTGGCCCAGGCCAGCGGCGTCGGCAGCCGCTTTCTCGACCCGGCGGGCACGCCGGAGCAGTCGGCGTTCTACGGGCAGATCGTCGGCGATATCGAGTCGACCCTGCGCCAGCACCTGGCGGCGTTCGATGAGTCGCGTTTCGCCGATGCAGTGAAACTGCTGGGCAAGGCGCGGATGATTCACGCCTTCGGCATGGGCGGTTGTTCGACCCTGTGCAGCGACGAACTGCAAGTGCGCCTGGTGCGCCTGGGGTATCCGATTGCGGTGTGTCACGACGCGGTGATGATGCGCGTCACCGCCGCCAGTCTCAGCGCCGAGCACGTGCTGATTGTCTGCTCGCTGACCGGCATCACCCCGGAGCTGATCGAAACCGTGGAGCTGGCCCGCTCCTACGGCGCGCGCATCCTGGCCATCACCCGCGCCGACTCGACCCTGGCGCAACTGGCCGACATTGTCCTGCCGCTGCAAGGCGCCGAGACCTCGTTCATCTACAAACCGACGGCGGCGCGCTACGGCATGCTGCTCGCCATCGACGTGCTGGCCACCGAGCTGGCGCTGGCCAATCCTGAAGACAATCAAGAACGTCTGCGGCGGATCAAACTCGCCCTCGACGATTACCGCGGCGGCGACGATCATTTGCCGCTGGGAGACTGACATGAAGTACGACACGCTGATTCGCAACGCACTGGTCATTGACGGCAGCAACCGCCCGGGCTACGCCGCCGACGTGGCTATCCTCGATGGCCGCATCGAGCGCATCGGCGACCTGCACGATGCCAGCGCCACTGAAGAAATCGACGCCCGGGGCCACGTGCTGTCGCCGGGTTTCATCGACGTGCACACCCACGACGACACCGTGGTAATCCGCCAGCCGCAGATGCTGCCCAAGCTCAGCCAGGGCGTGACCACGGTGATTGTCGGCAACTGTGGCATCAGCGCTTCGCCGGTGAGTTTGCGCGGCGATCCGCCGGACCCGATGAACCTGCTCGGCAGCGCGGCGGCCTTCGTCTACCCGACCTTCAGCGCTTACCGCGCGGCGGTGGAAGCAGCGAATACCACGCTGAATGTCGCGGCACTGGTGGGGCATACGGCATTGCGCAGCAATCACCTCGACGACCTGTTCCGCACCGCGACAGCGGATGAAATCGCGGCGATGCGCGAGCAATTGCGCGAAAGCCTTGAGGCCGGTGCGCTGGGCTTGTCCACCGGCCTGGCTTACGCCAGTGCGTTCTCGGCGTCGACCGATGAAGTGATGCAGCTGACCGAAGAATTGACGGCGTTCGGCGCGGTCTACACCACCCACCTGCGCAGTGAATTCGAACCGGTGCTGGAGGCCATGGACGAAGCGTTCAGCATCGGTCGCCATGCCAAATCACCGGTGATCATTTCCCACCTAAAATGCGCCGGCGCCGGTAACTGGGGGCGCAGTCCGCAGTTGTTGGCGTCATTGGAGCAAGCGGCACAAACCCATCCGGTGGGCTGTGATTGTTATCCCTACGCGGCGAGCTCTTCGACCCTGGACCTCAAGCAGGTCACCGACGCCCACCGCATCACCATCACCTGGTCGACGCCGCACCCCGAAATGGGCGGCCGCGACCTGATGGACATCGCCGCCGGGTGGAACCTGCCGTTGCTCGATGCCGCCCGCCAGCTGCAACCGGCGGGGGCGGTGTATTACGGCATGGACGAGGCGGACGTGCGCCGCATCCTCGCCCATCCGCTGTCGATGGTCGGCTCCGACGGCCTGCCGGAAGACCCGTTTCCCCACCCACGGTTGTGGGGTGCGTTCCCGCGGGTGCTCGGCCACTTCAGCCGCGATGTCGGACTGTTCCCGCTGCACACCGCCGTGCACAAAATGACCGGCCTGTCGGCGGCACGATTCGGACTGCAAGGCCGGGGCGAGATCCGCGAAGGGCATTGGGCCGACCTGGTCCTGTTCGATCCGGCGACCGTGCGTGACGTGGCCGATTTCAACGATCCACAGCAGGCAGCGCAGGGCATTGAAGGGGTGTGGATCAACGGTGTATTGAGTTATCGCGACGGCCAGGCCAACGGACGCCGGGAAGGGCGCTTTCTGGCGCGGGAAGGGGATCTGCGCGCAGGCTTTCAGTGAGGTTTCGCGGATTGCGTCACGGTGATGGCACTTTGAGGCTGACGACTGGTATCTCTGTGCAGGCATGCCTCAATTGTCGGAACACCGCCCGGAGCGAGCCAGCTCCGGGCGGCGTTGCGACGATTGGATTTATCGTTCTGCGCCTGTTGAGCGTCAGACGCGGAAGTGGCTGACCATCATCTGCAACTGATTCCCCAACCGCGCCAGCTCAACGCTGGACTTGGCCGTCTCGTCACTGGCAGCGGCGGTCTGCTCCGACACATCGCGCACGTTGATGATGCTGCGGCTGATCTCTTCGGCCACGGCGCTTTGCTGTTCGGCAGCAGCGGCGATCTGCTGGTTCATCGACTGGATGTTGGACACCGTGCGGGTGATGCTTTCCAGTGACTCGCCGGCTTTGCGGGTCAGGGCCACGCTGCTGTCGGTCAGGGTGCGGCTGTTGCTCATCACCGCTGCTACCTGTTGCGTGCCGTTTTGCAGGCCGGCCACCAGGCCTTCGATTTCCTCGGTGGATTTCTGCGTGCGCTGGGCCAGGCCGCGGACCTCGTCGGCCACCACGGCAAAACCGCGACCGGCCTCACCGGCGCGGGCCGCTTCGATGGCGGCGTTGAGCGCCAGCAGGTTGGTCTGTTCGGCCACGGCCTTGATCACGTCCATGACGCTGCCGATCTTGTCGCTTTCCTTTTGCAGGGTGCCCATGGCTTCTGTCGAGCGCACCACTTCACTGGCCAGGCGTTCGATCTGCGCGATGGCTTCGTTGACCACCTTGTCGCCCTCGCGGGCTTCGACGTCGGCGGCCGCCGCGGCCTGGGACGCTTGTTCGGCGTTGCGCGCGACTTCCTGCACGGTGGCGGTCATTTCGTGCATGGCGGTGGCGACCTGATCGGTTTCAACCTTCTGGCTGTTGACCCCGGCGCTGGTTTGTTCGGTCACGGCCGACAGCTCTTCGGCGGCGCTGGCGATCTGAGCGACGCCGTCGCGGATGCCGCTGATCAGGTCGCGCAGGGTCACGCCCATGCGCGCAATGCCTTGCTGCAGCACGCCGAGCTCATCGCGGCGGGTCACCTGGACATCCTGGGACAGGTCGCCGCTGGCGATGCGATCGACCACCGCCAGGGTGTCGCGCAACGGGCGGGTGATCTGGCGGGTGATGACCACGGCAGCGATGATGCCCACCAGCAACGCCAGCAGCGTGCTGATCAGTTGCAGGGTGCGGGCCTGGGCGCTTTCGGCGTCACGGCGGTCGAGCTGGATCTGGTACAGCTGATCGCTCAGGGAGACGATGGCGGCGCCTTGCTCGGTCATTTCCTGGCGCGCCTGCACGGCTTCACCGTTCGCGGCTTTGTAGGTCTGCAGCGCGCTGCGGTAATTGCCCAGGGCGGTTTCCAGCTGACGCAGGGCGTCTTGCTGGGTGTCGGCGAAATGCAGGTTCAACGGCTTCAGGCTGGCGATGGCCAGGTCCAGTTGGCCGACGGCTTTCTGTTCGGTTTCACTGTTGGTGGTCGCGGTGTAGCCGCGCACTTCGTAGCGCGCCAGCAGGAAGGCTTCCTTGGCGGCGGTGATGGCCTGGAACTGTTCGAAACGCTGGTCGCTCAACGGCATCTGCTGCACGCGGGTGTTGATGGCGTTGATCAGCGTGTTGGCGGTCTCGGCGTTGGCGCCCATGGCATCGCGGGCGCTGTTGCCGCTGCGGTAGGCGTTGCGCATCTTGGCCAGGGAGGTCTTGTAGGCGTCGATGACGATGCCTTGCTCTCTGAGGCGCTTGAGGTTTTCCGGGCTCTTGAATTTCTCGACCAGCGCCTGCTGTTGCGCGGAAAACGCCTCCAGGGTGGTCTGCACGTTCTGCGCGGCGGTCTCATCCCCGTTGGTCAGCATGTACTGCAGGCGGGTCACGCGCAGCTTGGTCAGGCCGGCATTGAGCTGGGTGATGTCGCTCATCCAGTTGCTGCGGTCGATCAACCCGCCCAGGCTGGTCCAGCCGGTCAGGGCGAGGACGCAGGTCAGTGCCAGGACCAGGCCAAACCCCAGGCCCAGTTTCAGGTTCACGCTGATGTTGCCGAACCAGCTATTCATCAAAATTCCTCCAGGAACGTGGTGCTTCTGTGTCGTCGGTTGGCTGGAAGATTGTTGTTTTTGGTAGCCGCCAAGGTGTGTAAGGAAGCTGTATCGGCAGCAATGCCTGGAGCTGAAAGGTTTTTTCGATGTGGGCTTTGTAACCGCCCGTTTCAGCTTTTTTTCACATGGGGTTCACCTGCTGGCGACGCCCGCCTGTTTACCCTTGCGTCATTCAATGAAGGGTTGCATGCCGGCGAGGCGGCTTGATGTGGAACTGAGACTGAGCCTGTTTGGCATAAAACGCTCGATTGACCTGAGCCGCTTCTCCCGTTTTCGTAATGCGGCGGTGATCCTCGCTTCGGCGGCATTGGTGATCCCGTTGACCGTGTTTCTCCTGCGACCTGCCTCCGTACCGGACCTGGCCCACGGCAACGTGGCCGGGGCCCAGGCGTTGCTGGCCGGGTGGACCAAGGGCGACATGATCGTGCTGGTCCGTCACGTCGAGCGTTGTGATCACTCCAAAGCCGTGTGCCTGAGCGGTGACGACGGCATCACCGAGCGCTCCCGGGGTGTGGCGGTGAATGTCGGCGACCAGTTCGAACGGCTGGGACTTGCGCGTGCCGACATCTACAACAGCCCGATCCTGCGCACGGCGCAGACTGCCGGCTTCATGTTCAATAAGGTCGAGGTGGGCGAAGACTGGTTGATCAGTTGCAAGGGCACCATGTTGCGCGATGCCTTGGCGCACAAGGTTCCCGGGCGCAACCTGATCCTGGTGACCCACAGCGAGTGCATGGAACAGATGGAAAAGGACCTGAAATGGCCGGCGTCGACGCCGGGTTATGGCGCCTCCCTGTTTATCACCGCCGAAGCGGCCCAGGCGCCTAGCATGCTGGGTGTCATCGAGGCCTCGGACTGGCACTCGGTGACCACCGAATGAATTCTTTGACTGGATCTACGCTGACCATGCAGACCGCTTCCCGCTCGCGTTTTTACTGGATGAATTTCGGCATCCCGCTGGCCTGCGCGGTCGCGGTGTTCCTGATGTTCGACCTGACCACCATCGATATCGCCTTCAACAACCTGTTCTACGATCCGGTCACCCAGACTTTCCCGCTGGACAAGGTGCACCTGTTCGAAAAGATCACGCATAAATGGGCGCGGATCATCCCAAACTGGACCGGCGAGCTTGCGATCATCGGCGCCTTGCTGTCGTTTCTCTGGCCGCTGCTGAAAGCGGAAAAACACCCGAGGCTCATCGCCTTCCTGGAAAAAATCAACGTCGCGCCGGTGCTGCGTTTTGCCAAAAAACACCAGCGGGACTTTCTCTACGTGGTGTTCGCGTTTGCCATCAGCACCGGGGTGATCCATTACCTCAAGGGCCACACCAGCGTGTATTGCCCGGTTGAAACCACCCAGTACGGCGGCAAGATCGAGCACAAGGAGTGGTACGAGAATTTCGACCTGCTCAAGGTCGCCGGTGACGGTCGCTGCTGGCCGGGTGGCCATGCTTCTGGCGGCTTTACCATGCTGGCGCTGTACTTCGTGGCACGCCGCTATCGCTGGCGCTATTCGAAGGCGCTGATGTACGGCTCGCTGGCGCTGGGGTTTGTCTACGGCACCACGCGCGTGCTGCAGGGCTGGCATTACATGTCGCACACCTTCTGGGCCGGGATCTTTGTGTGGCTGGCGTGTTTGCTGACGGCGCTGGCGTTTTACGGGCGGGCGCGGTTGGAGATGCCGGTGTTGGAAAAGGTTGAAAAGCCGGTGTTGGTGGCCGAGCCTCAGCCGGTAAATTGATGTAGCGCCGGGAATATGAAACCCGCAAATCGGGCACGGTTTGCGGGTTTTTTGTTGGCCGGGCGAAAGCTATCGCGAGCAGGCTCACTCCTACAGAGGATTTGATTTCGTCCGCAGAATCGGCGAACGACGCAGCCCCCTTGTAGGAGTGAGCCTGCTCGCGATCGCCAAGGATCAGACAACACACTTCTTGCCCCGACCACCGAACGCGAGGCTGCGCTCAACCCTGGGGGTCAACATTGTCCAGCGCCCGATTCACCGCCAGCTCCGCCAGCATGACGATCTGCGCAATCGCCAGCGCGGTGTTGCGTTGCGGACCGTTGAGGTAGGTGGCGAAGTCGTTGATCAGGGTGTTGGCCGAGGCCAGTGACTCACAGGCGTGGACCAGAAGGTCTTCGGTTTTGATGTCGGGGAGGACGGTGAAAAAGCTGGTGGCACGGTGCGGGCTTTTGGTTTCGAAGGGAGGGTCGGGGGTTAGCTTATCCATTTGAAAACTCCTACTGGATTGCGAGCCATCACTCGCCGGATCTCAGGCGGCTAAGAGGTGGCAGCTATGTGCAGAGTGAGATCACCGGTAGTAGGCACCCGGCCAGACCGAAGTCTGCCCGCACACAGCCGCCATAACGTATTTACAGGCAGCGGATTAGCTGGCGCCAATTAGGCACCAGATGCATACGAATTACCGGGGATCTCACACCCGGTCACTAATTTCTTAGTGACCGCCAAAGACTATTGAGCCCGCTTCCCACCGACAACCTGAAACACTTGTGGGATCTTTCCTCTCGTTTCGAAAAACTGTAGGACGAATCACCCCAAACGGCGCGACCACTGCCGCTCCGGGTCCTCCCAGACCGTGCTGACCCGCGCCGTCATCACATGGTCCTGCCAGCGCCCGGCGATGTTCAGGTAGGCCTTGGCATAACCCTCGCGCTCGAACCCCAGTCGCTCCAGCAACCGCGCGCTGCGCTCGTTGCCGGGGATGTAATTGGCCATGATCCGGTGCAGGTTCATCACCTCGAACATGTAGCGGATGCCAGCCTCCACGGCTTCCTGCATCAGGCCCTGGCCTTCACGGGACCGGTCGATGTGATAGCCCAGATAACAGGCCTGCAACGCTCCGCGCACGATGCCGCTGAAGTTGCAGGCGCCGATCATGTCGCCACTGTCGCGGTCCAGCACGGCGAAGTGCACCGCGTAACCTTCGTCGAACGCCATGGCCTGTTGCGAGAGGCGCGAGCGGACCCGTTCCAGGCTGTAATAGTCATCGGCGCGAACCGGCGACCACGGGGCGAGATGCGCCTGGTTGCGCTGGTAGAAGTCGCGCTCGAGTGCTGCCTGGCTCGGGCTGAGGATCGCCAGGGTGAGGCGTTGGCAGGGCAGGCTGAGTATCGTCATGCAGGGCTCCGGAGGGTGTGCGCACTGATCTGCAGCTTATGCCACAGCGCGTCCCTGGTAACACCCGGGCAGATCGCGTTTATCCAAAATGACAACGTTATCGATGATGACCATCGCGAGCGTGCTCGCTCAGGGTTGGTGTGGCAGCGACGCGTCCTCTGTAGGAGCGAGCATGCTCGCGAAAAACCAGAGAACACCTCGTTTATTCAGGATGCCAGCGTTATCGTTGACGACCATCGCGAGCGTGCTCGCTCCTACAGGTGGGCGGTGCGAGGAGACCGCCATGAGCAATCTCCAGACAAAAAAAAGCCCGCGGGAGGGCGGGCAAAACCGTAGTTTCTTGAATGAGCGAGAGGAATGTACAGGCTGGCGCGCATTCATGCAGTGAAGAAAAGTTTATGTACGCGTCGATACGCGCAGCACCCCCGGGCAGGGCGCTGGCGTCGAAGTTTTTATCGCCTCAGAAGCTGTACTTGAAACTCGTCATCACATTGCGAGGTGCACCGTAGACGCCATACAGACCCGCCTGGCTGTAATATTCGCGATCGAACACGTTGTTGAGGTTGACCGACGCACTGAGGTTCTGACTGATGTCGTAGCGCGCCAACAGGTTGGTGACCGCGTAGCTGCCTTGGCTGAAGGTGTGCAGATCGGCGCCGACCTTGCTCTGCCAGTTCACCCCGCCGCCCAGGGTGAGCTTGTCCAGAGGCCCTTGCAGGCGGTAAGTGGTGAAGGTCTTGACGCTGTTGCGTGGCAGGTTGGTGCTGATGCGTTGATCGTCGGCATCGGTGGTTACCGAATAGGCGTAGCCGGCGGACGCCTGCCAGCCTTCGGCGAGTTCGCCGTTCAGCTCCAGTTCGACACCTTTGGAGGTGGTGTCCTGTTCGGCGCTGTAGACGTTGTCGTGTTGCCAGATTGCCAGGTTATCCTGCTCCAGTTTAAACAGCGCGACACTGGAGTTGAGCTTGCCGTCCAGGTGCGTCCCCTTGAGGCCGATCTCGTAGCCCTTGCCTTCCATCGGATCCAGCGGCTTGTTGTCTTCGTCGGTGACCCAGGAGGCTTGCGGGTTGAAGATCTTGGTGAAGCTGGCATACACCGACCAGGTGTCATCAAGGTCGTAAACCACCCCGGCGTAGGGAATGAACACGCCGTTTTCCTCACGATTGACCTCGGTTTCCGGACCGTCATAAGGGCGATCGCTGGTGTCGCGTTTCCAATCGATGACCCGGCTGCCGAGGATCAGGCTCAGGTCGTCAGTCACGCTGAAACGCGAGGTCAGGTAGGCCGCGTACTGGTCCTCGTCAAGGGACGATTTGCCGCTTTCGGTGAACGCCGGCTTGGCGGAGTTGCCGTCCCAAGTGAACAGGTTGTCGATCGCACCCGCCGGGGAGCCGGCGTAGTCGTAGCGCCAGCCACCCCAGCCGGGCACGCTCTCTTTGTACTGGGACAAGGTCATGCCGGTGATCAGTTCGTGTTCGCGCCCGAACAGACTGAAGGGACCGGTGACATACACGTCCAGGTTGTCCTGGCGCGGCGTGCCGGAGAAGCGCACTGGCAATTGCGACAGGCCGCTGCCGTCCTTGTTGAGGTCGCCCATGGCGAAGTTGAACAGCTCATCGAACTGGTTCTCGGCGTGGGTGAGTTCAATTTTGCCGCTCCAGCCGTTCCCCAATTGTTGCTCGATGGAGGTGAAAAAACTGGTCTGTTGATGATCGTTGTAAGACCAGTCGGGCGCCGCATTCAGCGAGCGGGTCAGGCTGGTGCGTTCGCCGGTGCTGAAGCGGGTGGGCAGGCCTGTACGCAGTGGCGAGTCGACGTCGGTGCGCTGGTAGCTGAAGCCCAAAGTCAGCAGGGTATCTTCGCTCAGGTCGAACTCGGTGATGCCGTACAACAATTGTGATTGCAGGTTGTAGCGGTCGATCCAGGCATTCTCGGTCTTGTAGTCGGCGACCAGTCGCCCGCGCACATTACCGCTTTCGGTCAGCGGTCCCGCCACGTCGAATCCGCTGCCGTATCGATCCCAGTTGCCGGCCGAACCTGTGATACTGGCCTGTGCTTGGTCCGTGGGGCGTTTGCGGATCAGATTGATCGTCGCCGACGGATTGCCCATGCCGCTGATCAGGCCGGTGGCGCCACGCACAACTTCGATGCGGTCATACATCGCCATGCTCTGGGCGTAGTTATCCAGGCGTGTGTTGGTGGGCACGCCATCAATCTCATAGTTCTGGATCGCGAAGCCGCGTGACCAGTAAGCATCGGTTTCCGAACCCAGGCCGTCGCGTATCACCGTGATGCCTGGTGTTGCTTCCAAGGCATCGGTCAGGTTGGTCAGGCGCTGATCGTCCAGGCGCTGGCGGGTCATCACTGTCAGAGACTGCGGCGTTTCCCGGGGCGTGAGGTTCAGCCGTGTCGAGCTGCTGGATGAGTACGTGGTGTATAGGCCTGTGCCTTCCGTCGTCGAACCCGGCGCCTTGCCGGAGATCGACACAGCGCTCAATTGCAAGCTGTCGCCTGTGCTGGCCAGCAAGGTGTAGTTGCCATTGTCGTTACGGCGGCTCTCAAGGCCTGTGCCAGACAGCAGAATCGCCAGCGCCTGATCCACCTCGTAACGGCCCTTGAGCCCGGCTGTCGTGCGCCCTTCGGTCAATCCCGTCGAGTAGGACAGCAGGATGTGGGCGGACTGGCCGAAGCGGGTCAGTGCAGACGCCAGCGCGCCGGCGGGAATGTCGAAGTCCTGTTGCGTCTGTTCGGCAGCGACCGCCCAGCCCGGCAGCATCAGCAGCGGTGCGGAGGTCATGCAGGCCAGACCTTGAACCACTGCGCCGGCCAGGTTTTGCTTGAGTGAAAAGTGCCGGCCCTGGCGATTGCGTGCGATGAAATCCACGAGTTGTTCCCCATTGAATTGAATGTCTGGGGTTTAAGTCTCGCGAGATTCGAAAACAGACCACCCAAGCGCAAAATAATCCGGACCTCAGGCCATCCGGGGTTTGAGCGTGACCCAGTAGCGGGTGAATTGCTGCACATCGAGCCGCAAGGTCTCGGCGACGGCGAAGATGATTCGCTCGGTATTGGCCAGGGGGAATGTCCCGGACACTCGCACATCGGCCAGGCTCGGATCGCACGCCAGACGCCCGCGCCGGTAGCGGCTCAGGTCATCGAGGAAATCCTTCAGCCGTTGCCCTTGGGCGACCAGCATGCCTTGAGACCAGGCGGGGGGCGTCAGGGCGATGGCTTGTCGGGCCAGCACACCTTGATCGTTAAAGCTGATGTGCTCGCCGGCCTTCAACGCAACCGGTTGTGCTGAAGCCCCCGCAGTCGTCAGTGCCAGCGAGCCCTGATACACACTCACTTGAGTGAATCCGGCTCGCTGCCGGACGCTGAACCTCGCCAGGGCTGCCTCAAGGCGGCCCTCGGCGGTCATGACTGACAGCAGGCGACCGTCGGCACTGCTGTCGCGGCTGATGAGCATCTCGCCACGCAATAGGTTGATGCGTCGGGTTTGTCGCTCAAAGGCCACACTGATTGCACTGTCGGTGTTGAGTTGGCCCCGGGTGTGGTCGACGAGTTCGAAGCGCCGTTGTTCACCGATCCGGCTGTGGTAATCGGCGCGCATGTCTTGCAACAGCGCGCTGTCTTTCATGCTCCAGGCCCCTGCACCGGCCGCCATTAGTACACTCAGTTGCTTGAGCGCGGTACGGCGCGACATCGCCGGGCGCAGGGTCGCATGGACGAGGGGGCGTTGGTCTGGGTGGCGCAGATTACTCATGCGCCGGGTAAAGGCTTCGACCCGTTGCCAGGCGCGCTCGTGTACGGGATGCGCCTGGCGCCAGTTCATCCAGGCCGCCAGGGTCGCTTCGCTGACTTCTGCTTCCTGGAGTTCCAGATGCCATTGCATGGCCTGTTCGGCGACATCGGCACCGATCGATAGCGGGTCGTTGCCGTTCACAGCGGGTCCAGACTGTCATCGAGCATGATGCACAGCGCGCCGGCCTTGATGATGTAGCGCTTGACCGTGGTGATGGAGACGCCGAGCCGCTCGGCGATCTGCCCGTGGCTCCAGCCATCCACCTGGGACCAGAGAAACGCTTCGCGTACCGGACGCTCAAGGGTATCGAGCGCAGTATCCAGTGCGATCAGGGTTTCCAGAACAATCGCCTGGGTTTCCAGGCTGGGTGCCAGTAACCCTGGCGTGGCTGCCAGCGCCTCCAGATAGGCGCGTTCAAGTTTCTGCCGGCGGTAATGATTGGACAGAACGCTCTGCGCGACTTTAGCCAAAAACGTGCGCGGGGCATGAAGCTGTGGCAGCTGTTCCTTGGTCAGCAAGCGCATGAAGGTGTCCTGAGCCAGGTCTGCCGCGCTTTGTGAACAATTGAGTCGGCGCCTCAGCCAATTCTGCAGCCAACTGTGCTGCTGCCGGTAAAGCACGGCCATGTCGCAGAAAGCGGTTTGGGGGGAAGGTTGCATGGTAGGGCGGCGCCGAATGAGTCAATATTACAAATGATAATACTTATCATATAGATCGGCCGGGCGCGGCTGCAAGGGGAGAGTGCGTGGAGACCGTGACACGGCGGTGCCGGGCCACGAAACAAAGTCAGTCGGGCCGTCCCATTAGCCAGACAGGTCAAAGATGGTCAGGGCAAATGATCGGCGGCAAAATCGGCTTCGGAACGCGCATGCAGAACACCCTTGCGACACGCCTGCTGAAACCGCTCGAAGTCCCGCTCGTTCTGCTCGGTATAACCCTGGGCATATTTGTAGAGCGCATCGGCCAGTGTCTCACTCTTGCCGATGTAGCCACTGATCAGCGCCGCCTGGCCCGATGACTTGGCATGGGCGCGGGCCAGGGCGCGACCACAGACCCGGCCATAGGCGGTGAAGGTTTCGCTGTCGAAGGTTTCCAGTTCGGCGGAGACTTTCATGTCGCGTAACTGCCGCACATAAAAATGGCGCCCGCTGGGGCCGGTGGTCCAGCCGAGGAACAGGTCGCTGGCCGACTGCATCAGACGCTGGCCGTCGACCACGCGCTGACCCTCGTGGCGAATGCGCGACTTGGTCTTCACATAGTTCGCCAGCACCGAGCGCCGCGCTTCCTTGAATTGCAAAAACAGCGGCAGCTCCTGCGCGTCAGTCAGCAAGGCCACCAGGCAGCGGGTACCGACACTGCCGACGCCCACCACTTTAAACGCCATGTCGTGCACATAAAAACGTCCCAGCAAATCGCGCCGGTCCGCCTGCAGGGTGCCACGGTAGTCGCGCATGAAGGCGTCATACAGCGGTCGCCAATCCGCCAGGCGCAGCCAGTCATCTTCGGCATCCAGCAGGGTGGTGTTCTTGTGCAGGTGAAAAATTTCCGGCAGATCGTCGCGTATCACCAAGTGACCGTCGGCGTGACGCTCACTGATTTTCGGCAGCAGTTGGGCGTGGGTGCGACGCCCGGCTTTGTCGATGGCGCGTTTCACATGATCTATGGCGCTGTTGCGGGCCTTCTGCAACATGTCGTCATAGCTGATCGATTCGTACCAGTTTTCCAGCGCGCTTTGCTGGGCACACTCCTGCATCGTCTCCTGATAGGCACCCACGACCTGATGGCACAACGTCTCCTCAACCGACTGCCCATGGCGCAAGTCGCGGGCCGCCACCAGACAACTCGCCACCAACCGTTTCAGATCCCATTCCCAGGGGCCGGGATGGGCTTCGTCGAAGTCATTGACGCTGAACAACAGATTGCGCTCCGGCGTGGCAAACCCGCCGAAATTCATCAAGTGACAGTCACCGCAAATCGGCGAAACCAACCCCATGTTCGGCGTGCCCGCAAGGTCGTGGGCCTGCAGCAACGCATTGCCGCGATAGAAGGTAAAAGGCGAGACCAGCATCCGTCCGTAGCGCAAGGCGACCAGCGATTTGACCCGCCCTTCGCTCGATGCCTTAATCAGCGGCACCGGATCGCGCTTGAGGTCGCCCAGGGCAGATTGCGAACTGCGGGGGCAGTGTTTACGGGCGTCCTTACCTTGCTTGATACGGTCGGTGAGCATGGACATGGGGGGCGCTTTCCACAAGGTGTTGCGGGAAGGGGGCTAGTTGAGTGTAGAAGAGGTAGAGAGACCTCAGCGAAGAGAATGAGCAGCGCAGTTGAGTCAGTTGGGCAGTGTGCTTCAGGGGGAGGTGATGTTGGATTTCAGGCACAAAAAAAGACGTCCGTGGACGTCTTTTTTTGATTTGGATTGGTGGAGCCGGGGGGATTTGAACCCCCGTCCGCCAGTACTCCGCTGTCGGTACTACATGCGTAGCCGTTTCTATTAAGTTAACCCTCAGCGACCCGAAGGGCAGGGTGCTTTGGGCGAGTTG
>Ga0160472_100400_pt1 | contig 35386 bp, 36 predicted proteins | sample HID1973M_E11MG_FD_108267 | JGI IMG/M metagenome (GOLD analysis project Ga0160472, IMG submission 108267) | Enriched mosquito-associated microbial communities from UW Madison campus, WI, USA - HID1973M_E11 MG | ecosystem: Host-associated > Arthropoda: Insects > Digestive system > Unclassified ... | reverse complement strand
GGTGGCGTCGTCGCGGCGGTTCAGCACCACGTCTTCCACGCGCTCGCGCAGTTCGGGGTCGAGCTGGTCGTACACGCCGAGCTGGCCGGCGTTGACGATGCCCATGTCCATGCCCGCCTGGATGGCGTGGTACAGGAACACGGTGTGGATCGCCTCGCGCACGCTGTCGTTGCCGCGGAACGAGAACGACACGTTCGACACGCCGCCGCTCACCTTGGCGTACGGCAGGTTCTGCTTGATCCAGCGCGTGGCCTCGATGAAGTCCACCGCGTAGTTGTTGTGTTCCTCGATGCCGGTGGCGACCGCGAAGATGTTCGGGTCGAAGATGATGTCCTCGGGCGGGAAGCCCACCTCGTTCACGAGGATGTCATACGAGCGCTTGCAGATCTCGGTCTTGCGCTGGAAGGTGTCGGCCTGTCCCTTCTCGTCGAAGGCCATCACCACGGAGGCGGCGCCGTAGCGGCGGATCAGCTGCGCATGATGGCGGAACTGTTCCTCGCCTTCCTTCAGCGAGATGGAATTCACCACGGGCTTGCCCTGCACGCACTGCAGGCCGGCCTCGATCACCTCCCACTTGGACGAGTCGATCATGATCGGCACGCGGGCGATGTCGGGCTCGGAGGCGATCAGGTTCATGAAGCGGACCATCGCCGCCTTCGAATCCAACATGGCTTCGTCCATGTTGATGTCGATGATCTGCGCGCCGTTCTCGACCTGCTGGCGGGCCACGGCCAGCGCCTCGTCGAACTGGCCGTTCAGGATCATGCGGGCGAACGCCTTGGAGCCGGTCACGTTGGTGCGCTCGCCGACGTTGACGAAGAGCGTGTCCTCGTCGATGGTGAACGGTTCGAGGCCGGACAGGCGCATGGGGCGCGGGGGCAGTTGCTTCTCGGTCATTGTTGTTCTCCGGCTCAGGCGGCGTCGCGGTACTGGCCCGGCCAGGTGCGAGGGGTCTTGTCGGCCACGCGCTGGGCGATGGCGGCGATGTGTTCGGGCGTGGTGCCGCAGCAGCCGCCCACGAGGTTCACGAGTCCCGACGCGGCGAATTCCTCGACCAGCGACGAGGTGACTTCCGGCGTCTCGTCGAAACCGGTGTCGCTCATCGGGTTGGGCAGGCCGGCGTTCGGATAGCACGACACGGCGGCATCGCACACCTTGGCCAGTTCGGCGATGTACGGGCGCATTAGCGTCGCGCCGAGCGCGCAGTTCAGGCCGAAGGTGATGGGCTTCGCGTGGCGCAGGCTGTTCCAGAACGCCTCCACGGTCTGGCCCGAGAGGATGCGGCCGGAGGCGTCGGTGACGGTGCCGGAGACCATCACGGGCAGGCGCTCGCCGGTGTCCTCGAAGAGCTGGTCGATGGCGAAGAGCGCGGCCTTGGCGTTGAGCGTATCGAAGATGGTCTCGACGAGGAAAACATCGGCGCCGCCTTCCAGCAGTCCCTTGCCCTGCTCGTAGTACGAGGCGCGCAGTTCCTCGAAGGTGACATTGCGGGCGCCCGGGTCGTTCACGTCGGGCGAGATGCTGGCGGTCTTGGGCGTGGGGCCGAAGGCGCCGGCGACGAAGCGGGGCTTGTCGGCCGTGCTGTACTTGTCACACGCGGCGCGCGCGAGGCGGGCGGCCACGACGTTCATCTCGTAGGCCAGGTCCGCCATCTTGTAGTCCTCCTGCGCCACGCGGGTCGCGCCGAAGGTATTGGTCTCGATGAGGTCGGCGCCGGCCGCGAGGTACTGCTCGTGGATCTCGGTAATGACGTCCGGGCGGGTCAGCAGCAGCAGTTCGTTGTTGCCCTTGACGTCCACCGGATGCCCGGCGAAGCGCGCGCCGCGGTAGTCGGCCTCGCCCAGCTTGTAGCGCTGGATCATGGTGCCCATGGCGCCGTCCAGGATCAGGATGCGCTCGCGCAGCAGCTTCGGCAGGCTGGCGGCACGGGTGTACGGACGTGCGGTGGGATCGGACTGGGCGCTCATGGCGTGACTCTCTGAGGGGACGGCTTGCAGACGTAAGACCGGCGATTTTATCAGGTGGATCAAGGCCTTGCGGCCAATCGGGTTGCCCGGCGGGCCTCCCCGGGCCTACACTTTGAGACGCCCTCGTCACCAGCCCGCCGCCCGATGCAAGATCTCTCCCCTCCCGACGCCCTCGCCCTGCTCCAGCAGTCGCCCGACACGCTGCTGATCGACTGCCGCAGCGAGATGGAATACCTGTTCGTCGGCCACCCCACCGGGGCGCACAACGTGCCGTGGAACGACGGCCCGGACTGGGAGGTCAACCCGCACTTCGTGCAGGCGGTGAAGAAGCTCGCCGGTCACGCCTCGGCGCGGCCCGTGATCCTGATCTGCCGCAGCGGCAACCGCTCGACGGCGGCGGCGCGGGCGCTTGAGGGGGCGGGTTTTGCCAATGTCTTCCACGTGCGGCATGGCTTCGAGGGGGACCTCGATGCGCACCGGCATCGCAGTACCGTCAACGGCTGGCGGTTCGACGGGCTGCCGTGGGAGCAGTACTGAGGCAGCAGTACCGAGGCAAATCCGAAGGCAAAAAAAGAGCCCGCTTGCGCGGGCCATACCGGTAATTCCGGGAGACAGCAACCGCTGCGGTCAGTGCATGACCAGCGGATTCATCATCACGTTGTCGAACTTGCCGAGAAACGCGTCGACCTCTTCGACCGAGGGCTCGCTCTCGATCAGCCGCTGCACGTCGGCGCGGAAATTCTCGGCAAGCGCCCCGCCGAGGAAGATTTCCCGCCGCAGGTTCTTGTCGACGATCTCGAAGCCACCCGAGGCAAGCGGCGCCTGATCGACATCGGCGCCGAATTCGACAACACAGTAGTTCTCGCTGTTGTAGATCATTTGCATGGCAGACCTCCTAGGCATCCAGCGGCGGCCCAATCTTTATGTGTCCTTGGAGCGGACCGCCGCGCTTACCCACGAATTGAGGGCGCCTGCCGGGAATTCAAGCTGCTCACCGGTTGCCCGGTCTCGGCTGTCGCAATCGTTTCAGTGGTGTTCGTTAGTTCTGTTGCTTGGAGGATAGCCGCCCCATCAAGGTTCCGCCGCCAAACGTCACACTGTGTTGCGGCATAGGGAACAGAGCCTGGGGAACAAAACCTAGGGAACATCGCATTGGCCGCCGCACGCCGCGTGGCCGAGGAAGTTCTCGAAGCAGGCGTGGAAGCGGTCCATCTGCTCCAGGGGCGCAAGATGTGCGGCATCGGGCAGGATTTCCAGCCGCGCGCCGGGCACGGACGACGCGATCGCGCGCGACGCCGGGACCGGGGAGCCCTGGTCCTTCTCGCCCACCACGACCAGCGTCGGGCAATGGATGCGGCGCAGCGCGTCGGCCAGGTCGAAGGCCATGATGGCCTGCGCCACGCCTACGTAGCCGTGGACCGCCGTGCCTTCGAGCATCGCCAGGATGCTGGCCACCACGTCGGGATGGGAGTGCCGGTAGCCCTCGGTCAGCCAGCGTTCCAGCGTGGCGTCGGCCAGCGCCGCCATGCCGTGCGCCTCGACCTGTCCGATGCGGTTGTGCCACATCGGATGGGCTTCCATCGGCGTATGGCTGCTGGTATCGCACAACGTCAGCGAGAGCAGCCGCTCCGGGTACCGCACGCCCAGCGTCTGGCCGACCATGCCGCCCACCGACACGCCGCAGAAATGCGCCTGGCCGATCTCCAGCGCGTCCATCAGCGCCACCACGTCATCGGCCAGCCGCACCATGGTGTACGGGCCGACCGGCGCGGTGGTGCCGCCGTGGCCGCGCATGTCGTAGCGCAGCACGCGGTAGCGCGGCGCGAGGTGGCGGGCGGTGGCGTCCCATAGCGTGTGATTGGCGCCCAGGGCGTGGGCAAGGATGACCCACGGACCGTCGCTGCCGTCGAGGCAGATCTGCTGCTCGATGTCGCCGGTGCGCACGCGGCGGGTCTCGGAGCGCGGGAGGTTGGCTGTCATGTCGGTCTCCGGGTGGGAACAGCATCAGAGCATCAGGGCATCGGGTGCAACATCCATGCCGCCGGCCGACGCCGGCTAGCCGGCGTCGCGGAAGACGAGGTCGATCTGCGTGCCGTCCGGTTCGGTCTGCCGCAGCCGCGCTGGCATCCAGCCCAGCGACGGCGCCAGCCAGACCTCCACCTTGCGGCGGTCGTTGTCGCGCCGCTGCAGCCGCACGAAGTGCCTGGCGCGGACCGGGCCCCTCGCGGTGTCGACCTGTTCCTCTCCAACATACTGCACCTGCATGGAATCGATGCCGCTGGTATCGGTCACCTCGAAACTTTCCGTCACGCCGGGCGTGTTGTAGCGCTGCGGATTGCCGCGCGCGAGCGAAACCATCTGCAGGAACACGCTGAAGCGGTCCTGCGCGCCGGGCGGCAGCGGCACCTGCGGCCCGCGCGAGAAGTTGATGACATTGGCGTTGCGGTCGAAGCTGGCCGTCTCGACCTTCTTCTTCCGGCTCTCCTCATAGCGGTCCGGCACCAGCCCCTGCGGGCCGAGCGAGCCCGTGCTCTGGAACGAGAAGCGGAACCACAGGATGCGCGTCTCGACGTAGAGCTTGTAGCCCCGGCCGTCCTGCTCCCAGCGGATCAGGCTGTCCGGGTTCTGCACACCGTTGACGTAGCTGTTGTAGTGCAGGGTGGCCGGCGGGGGCGGCGCGTAGCGCACCACTTCCGCCGGCGGTGCCGGCGGGCCTTCCGGCGCGGCGGGAGCGGCCGGACCCGCGCCGGTGCCTGAACCGCCCGGGCCCACGTTGACTTCGCCCTGGCCGGTGGGCGAAGTCGCCAGTGGCGGCGCCGGCGGCTCGGGCGCCGGCTGGGGCTGCGGCGGGGCCGGCTTCGGCCTGGGCGGAACCGGCTTGGGCCTGGGCGGCGCCGGCGGACGCGGCGGCGGAGGAGGCGGCAGCAGGATCGCCTCGAGCTGGGGCGCCTGCGGCATCTCGATCGGGATCAGCGGCCCGGGCATGCGGATCACGCCGAGCAGCACCGTGAGGTGGACGAGCGCCACCAATACCAGTACGACCGCCCAGCGCAGGCGGCGGCTGCGACGCAGGGAATCAGGCTCGTCCCTGGATTTGCCCGTTTGCGGGCTCTTGCCGGCCAGCGCCAAGATAGCCAAGCTCCGATGAGATTTGCTGCGCCACGGCGCGTACGCGGCAATCCACCGCGCCGCCCCACGCCGCATCGAACACGCTTTGTGCGCCGAGCACCACCAGCGCCATCGCCAGGTGCCCATTGGCGTCGAAGACCGGCATCGAGAAGGCGTTGATGCCGGGCAGTACACCGCCGCGCGTGCGGGCCGCGCCGTGCTCGCGCACATCCGCGCAGATCGCGTCGTAGTCGGCCAGCGTGCGTGGCATGTCGGGCAATGCGGTGCTGCCGAGCGTGGCGAACTCGCGCTCGATCAGCGGCAGGGTCTGCCTGCGCGGCAGGTAGGCGCCATACAGGCGGCCGGTGGCGGAGTTGAGCATCGGCATCACGTCGCCCAGCCGCAGGCTGACGGTGACCGGGTGGCTCGACTCCTCCCAATGGACGATGGTCGGCCCGTGGTTGCCCCAGACGGCGATGCCCATGGTCTGGTCCATCTCGTCGCGCAGTTGCGACAGGAGCGGGCGTGCCTTCCTGACGGGGTCGAGCCGGTTCAGCCCGGCCAGGCCGAGCTGCAGGGCGAAGGCGCCGAGGTCGTAGCGGCCGCTGACGCTGTCCTGCGCCACCATGCCCAACCGCTGGAAACTGACGAGGTAGCGATGCGCCTTGGCGGGGTTCATGCCGGCCGCGGCGGCGAGGTCGCGCAGCATCATGGCGCGCGGCGAGGCGGCCAGCGCCTGCAGCAGGCGGAAGCCCACCTCGATCGACTGGACGCCGGCGCGCAGCGGGGCGCTCTCGTCGGCCTGGGCATCTGTCGTGGCGTCGTCGTCAATGTCGGTCATGCGGCGATGGTAGCAGTCGAAGTGGCGTTGCGTCGATTTTGACCGGGACCGCCGGCGCCGGTAGGATCGCTCCACCTCATAGCGGTCTACCCCCGGTCTACCGGCTTCGTCTCCCAATCCTGCCCACAGTTCGATGAAACTCGCTACCCTCAAGGACGGCTCGCGCGACGGCCAGCTCGTCGTCGTCTCGCGCGACCTGAAGACCGCCCACTACGCCACCGACATCGCCGGCAAGCTGCAAACGGTGCTCGACGACTGGAACTTCTACGTGTCGCAATTGCAGGACCTGTCCGACGACCTCAATGCCGGCCGTGCCCGCCACGCCTTTGCCTTCGACCCGAAGCAATGCATGGCGCCGCTGCCGCGCGCCTACCAGTGGGCCGACGGCTCGGCCTACCTGAACCACGTCGAGCTGGTGCGCAAGGCGCGCGGCGCCGAGATGCCGCCCGAGTTCCGCACCGACCCGCTGATGTACCAGGGCGGCTCCGACGACTTCCTCGGCCCGCAGGACGACATCGTCTGCGCCAGCGAAGCCTGGGGCATCGACTTCGAGGCCGAAGTCGCCGTGATCACCGGCGACGTGCGCATGGGCGCCACCCCCGAGCAGGCCGGCGAGGCCATCCGCCTGGTGCTGCTGGCCAACGACGTCTCGCTGCGCAACCTGATCCCGGCCGAACTCGGCAAGGGCTTCGGCTTCTTCCAGAGCAAGCCGGCCACGGCGTTCTCGCCGGTGGCCGTCACGCCCGACGAACTGGGCGACGCCTGGCGCGAGCGCAAGGTCCACCGGCCGCTCACTGTTTACTGGAATAGCAGGAAGGTGGGCTCGCCCGACTGCGGCACCGACATGGTCTTCGACTTCGGCCAGCTGGTCGCCCATATCTGCAAGACGCGCAATGTCCGTGCCGGCAGCATCGTCGGCTCGGGCACGGTATCGAACGCGGACCGCAAGAAGGGCTACTGTTGCATCGCGGAGAAGCGCATGCTGGAGATCATCGACGGCGGCGAGGCAGTCACCGAATTCATGAAGTTCGGCGACGCCGTGAAGATCGAGATGTTCGACGAGGCCGGCCACTCGATCTTCGGCGCCATCGACCAGGCCGTGGCCCAGCCCTGACGCCAGGGGTCAACCCCACCGGGCCCGGCTGTGCGGAACGGCCGGCGCCAAGTACCATTTGCACGCACCCACCATCCGGAGCCCCCATGTTTGGCCAACTACCCGATTTCTCCAGCAGCTTCGATCTCCTGCGCAAATTCTGGGGCAACGGCGCCGGCCTGCCCGGCGGCCTGATGCCCGGCCTCCAGGCCATGACCCCGCCGATGGATCTCGACGAGATCGACAAGCGCATCCACGACCTGAAGGCCGTGGAGGGCTGGCTGCAGCTCAATACCAATATGCTCCGCACGAGCATCCAGGGACTGGAAGTCCAGCGCGCCACGCTGGTCGCCCTGCAGACCTTCGGCAACGCGCTGTCGCCCGACGCCATGCAGCATGCGATGGAAAACGTGGCCCGTGCCGCCAACGCGCCGAGCGCCGTGCCTCCGCGCCGCGAGCACGAAGTGCCGCCAGAGGCCGCGCAAGCCACGCCCGAGGCCGGCGCCCATGCGCGCGCGGAGCCGGAACCCGCTGCCGGCGAGGAAACCCCCGAAGGCCCGCGCCCAGTCTCGCCCGACGCCGCGCTGTGGTGGAACCTCCTGCAGCAGCAGTTCAGCCAGATCGCCAGCAACGCGGCCGCCGCCAGCATGGCACCGTTCGGCGGACTGTCGGGATTCGCCGCGCCCAAGGCCGCCGACGCCGGTGGCGCAGGGACGGCCGGGAAGTCCGAAAAGCCGGAAAAGGCGGACAAGGCAGCAAAGACAGCCAGGGCGGAGGACAAGGCACCTGCCCGGAAGGCGGCCAAGCGCCCCGCGGCCCGCAAGAAGCCGGCAAACAAGGCCGCCACCCCGGCCGGCACTGCAGAAAGCAAGGCCGGAAAGTAAGCCGGCACTCACCTGCCCTCTGGCACCCCCACGCCACGGCACGGCGCAGGCCCCACACGGGGCTTGCCTTTGGCTGTGCACGGCCTAAAAAAGGGGTACGGAAATGATTCGAGAATAATTCGCATCTGTTAGAATCCGCGAGTAAATTCATAGGCTTACCATGCTCTACCCCGAACTGTTCAAATCCCTGGAAGCCGTCCGCTGGCATATGGACAAGGACATCCCCTGGGATGCCTTCGACGCCTCCCTGCTGACGGATGACCAGGCCAAGACCATCCGGATGAACGCCATCACGGAATGGTCCGCGCTGCCGGCGACGGAAATGTTCCTGCGCGACAACCGCCATGATTCGGACTTTTCGGCATTCATGAGCATCTGGTTCTTCGAGGAACAGAAGCATTCGCTCGTGCTGATGGAGTACCTGCGCCGCTTCCGTCCGGACCTCGTGCCGACCGAGGAAGAGCTGCACGCGGTGCGCTTCGAGTTCGACCCGGCGCCGCCGCTGGAGACGCTGATGCTCCACTTCTGCGGCGAGATCCGCCTGAACCACTGGTATCGCCGTGCCGCCGAGTGGCATTCCGAGCCAGTCATCAAGCACATCTACCGCACCCTGTCGCAGGACGAGGCCCGCCATGGCGGCGCCTACCTGCGCTACATGAAGAAGTACCTGGTCCAGTTCGGCGACAACGCCCGCGCCGCGTTCGCCAAGATCGGCGTGCTGATGGCCTCGGCCCGCCGCACGGACAAGCCGCTCCACCCGACCAACCTGCACGTCAGCAAGGCGCTCTTCCCGAACGACACCATCCAGTCGCGCCTGCCCGACCCGGACTGGCTCGAGAAGTGGCTGGACGAACAGATCCGCTTCGACGAAGGCTGGGAAAAGAAGGTCATCGAACGCATCCTGCACAATATGTCGCTGCTGTTCGAACGGACGTTCGAGACCGTCCAGGACCTGAACCGCTACCGGAAGGAACTGAACGCGAGCCTGCAGGCCGCCGGAGGCTGAAGCCCGGGGTGCAAGGCCCCGGTGCCGGGATCGTAGATTCCTGATTTTTACTGTTGCGCTGCCGCTAACCGCCGCAGCGCTTTTTATTGATTGCGCGATCGCAAGTGGCGTTGACGCGGGTGCCAGAATAATCACACGGCATCTGACCACGCGCGCACCGATGATCCGCTTCCGACCCTCCTTCCGACCTTCCTTGCGAGTTTCGCTCGGACCTCCCCTTAGACTTCCCCTAAGCATCGCGGGCTGCCTCGCGCTTGGCGTCCTCGCCGCCTGCTCGGGAGAGCCCGGCGAACCCGCTGCGGCGACCGCCACCGCGACGGCTCCGCAGGCGGCATCCCTTCCCGATCGACACGACGCCCACGCGCGGCATGACGACGCGCCCGCCACCGTCGAGCTGGCCGAAGGCGAGCCGATGCAACCCTTCGGGCCGGACTACGTCCCCCCGGCGGACGGCACCCCGCCCGATCCGTCCACCCTGCCCGCCGGCCCCGAGACCGCCAACGCCCTGCCCTTCGCTACCCGCTGAGGGTCGCGTCGCGGCCTTCGGCATTGTGCTTTCCCGCCTTTCGCTTTCCGCTTTCCGCCTATGCCTACGCACGCCATGCCTGCACACGTCCTCCGTCCACGCACACGGCCATCCGCCGTACCCCTAGCCGCACCCATCGCCGCCCGCCTCGCCGCATTCCTGCTGTGTGCCGCCGCCGGCCATGCCCAGGCGCTGGTCATCGCCGACGACCTCTTCACCGCCAATGGCGGCAACCTCGGCAACATCCCCGCCACCATCGCGCAGGCCATGGAACCGCAGCGAGAGGCCAGCTACGCCTCGCAGTTCCTGCCGGTGGGCAGTCTCGGCCATTGCACCGCCACCTGGATCGGCGACTCGCCCGACCTGAAGTGGTCCTACCTGCTGAGCGCCGCGCACTGCCTGTCGGGCGCGCCGGCGCGCGGGCCGTACAACGGCAGCTTCCGCGACTGGAGCGGACGGATCGTGGCACGCGGACAGGGCGAGTTCGTCCTCAATCCCAATCGCCTGAACCGTCCGTCCGGCATGGGCGGCGCCTCGACCGACATCGGCCTGCTGCGCCTGCCCCGGCTTGCCGCCATCGTCGACCAGCACGGCAATCCGGTGCCGCAGCCGCTGCTGTACGACGGCAGCGACGAAGTGGGACAGACCGCCTGGCTGGCCGGATACGGCGCCTGGGGAACCGGCACGGGCGGCTCGAATGGCGGCTACTCGCCGGTCAGCGGCCCGCGCCGGGCGGCCGGGCCGACGCGCATCGACAGCGTGTTCGAACGGGAGCACGGCATCGGCGCGCGCTTCACGCCGTCGGGCGGCGACGCCTTCCGCGCCCGCGTGGCGCCGGGCGACAGCGGCTCGGCGTGGTGGCAGCGCCAGCTCGGCCACTGGACCATCATCGCCACCACCAACGGCGGCCACGCCACGGCGTCCACCGGCGCACGCGTCTCCCGCTATGCCAGCTGGCTGCGCAGCGAATTCCCGCAGGCGAGATTCCTCGGCGACGCCTTCACCGTCACCGAATCCCGTCCGCTGGAAACGCCCAACTACGCCCTCGACGCCGCGCGCGGCACCGTGGCGTTCACCGTGCCGCCACAGACTGGCGTGCGCGGCCCGACCACCCAGGAATGGCGGCGCGGGGTCAGGGCGCCGGCCATGGTCACCGTCACCATGCAGGAGGCCGCCAGCGGCCGCACCGAGTCCGTGACGCTGCGCGGCTGGCGTGACATGGGCTGCGGTACGAGCTATTACCGCGCCATGAACAACGGTGTCATCTGCTACAGCATCCGCGCCGGGCGCCTGATTCTCGAGTTCCAGCGTGAGGACAACCGCGCGTTGCGCCCCGGCGTTTACGAGGCCAGCTTTACCGTGCTGGCGCAGGGCTGGCATGACCCGAGCTACCAGCTGAAGCTGCCGGTCAAGGCGCGCATCCAGGTCCGTTAAGACCGGGAGGCCGCCAGCGCGACACGGGAGTGCCCGATCCCCGCGATCCGCGCTAGACTGCCGGGCATTCCCGACCACCCCGCCGCGCCGACCGATGACGTCCCAACCCTCGCCCGCCTTCGAATCCAAGCTCGCCACGCCGGACACCCTCGCCGCGCGCATTGCGGCCTTGCCGCGCCCGCTGGTCTTCACCAATGGCGTCTTCGACATCCTGCACCGCGGCCACGCCACCTACCTGGCGCAGGCACGGGAGCTGGGCGCGAGCCTGGTGGTCGGCGTCAACAGCGATGCCTCGGTGAAGCTGCTCGGCAAGGGCGATGACCGGCCGCTGAATCACGAGTCCGACCGCATGGCCGTGCTGGCCGCGCTCGCCGCCGTGGACCTCGTCGCCATGTTCCGCGAGCAGACGCCGGTGGAACTCATCCGCCTGGTGCGGCCCGACATCTACGTGAAGGGCGGCGACTACGACATCGACACGCTGGAAGAAACCCGCCTCGTCCGTAGCTGGGGCGGGGAGGCGTACGCGATTCCCTTCCTGCACGACCGGTCGACCACCAAGCTGCTGACCCGGGTACGGCAGCACCGCTGATACATACCGCTCGCAGCCAGCCCCATCAGGCGCGGCAGGGCGCCACTTCCTCCGCGCCATAGCGCTGGCGCAGGTCCTCCAGCCGCGTCTGCACGGCGTTGGCCCCGGCGCGGCCGTCTTCCCGCACCCGCAACCACTGGCGCGACACCCCACGCGGCGCGTCGCTCACCACGGCCGTGCGCACGCCATGCTCGCGCAGGGTGCCAAGGTATTGCTCGGCGCGCTCGCGCTCGCGGAAGACACCGAGCGAAATCGTGAAGCCGTCGACCGGGACGATGGCGTAGTCGGTCACGTTGCGGCGGCGCAGTTCGGCGAGCTTGCGGTCCACGTCCTCACGGGTGGGCTGCGGCTGCAGATGGACCCACCAGCGCACCTGTTCCTGGCGCTCGAACTGCTCCACCTGCAGGGCCTTGTCGCCCGCGAGGACGTCGACCACATGGCGCAGGGCCTGCGGGCTGAAGCCGCCGATCTCCAGGCAGCCGGCCGGCGAGGTGGACGTGGCGGCCGTACTTGCAGTAGTGGCCACCACGGCGCTGGCCGGGGCAGCCTGCGCCGACGACGCGGCGCCCTTGACCGTCCCGGCTGGCGGCGCGGCCTTGGCCGCCGGCGCGCTGCCCGCAGTGGCGCCGGAGATGGCTGCCGTCTTCGCAGGCGCCAGCAGCTTCATACGCTCGGCCCGCACCTGCCGCGACGGGCGCGCCGGTTCGCGCGGGCTCTCGGCCCAGCCGCCCAGCGGCTCGGCCCCGAACGCGCCAAGTTGTGCGGCCAGCATCGCGCCGTTGGCGAGCAGCAGCGTGACGACCAGGGCAGGCAGGGCCTTCCTCAGCATGATGTCCTTGCAGATGGAGATGGATGTCGATAGGGGCGTCGATGGATATCGGCGGATGGGGCGCGGCGCTGAAGCGGGTTCAGGCGGCGGCCATCGCGTGCAGCCCGAGCAGCACGAGGTTGTCGTGCAACGCGACCGGCACGGTCCGCGCCAGCGCGGGCGCCAGCGCATGGCGCGCGCCGCCCGACAGCAGGCAGCGCGCCGGCCCGCGTGCGCACAGGACGCGCCACACGCGTTCGATGGCGCCCGCCTGCGCGGCGAGGCAGCCGGCGGCGATGGCGTCATGGGTGTTGTCGGCCCACGTCGCGAGGCCGGTGGCGCCGGCATCGTCGGCGTCGAGAGCCGGCAGTTGCGCGGTGTTGCGCGCCAGCGTGCCGAGCATCAGCGACAGGCCCGGCAGGATCAGTCCGCCCTCGAAGCAGGGACCGTCCGCGCCGACCGTCACGACGTCGAGCGTGGTGGCCGTGCCGGCGGTCACAATCAGCAGGTTGCCGCCCGGCAGGCAGGCGTGCGCGCCGATGCTGCTGACCCAGCGGTCCACGCCGAGCTGCGTGGGCTCACGGTAGCCGTTGCGCAGGTCGCCGTGCGCGGCGGTGCTGCGTACCCATTCGACCTGCGGACAGGCGCCGAAGGCGTCGGCGAGGATATTGTCGACGGCGGTGGCGATGACCGGGCCGGCCACGTTGGTGATCCACACGGCGGGCATCGGGCCGTCGCCGCGCAGGGCGCGCCATTGCGCGGCGGCTTGCGACAGGCCGCCATCGGCATGCGCCACCGCGCCGCTTTCGCGCCACGGCGTCGGCAGCGTGCCGGCCGTACAGGGTTCGACGCGGTCGCACCACGCCCATTTCAGCCGGGTGTTGCCAATGTCGATCAGCAGCGCCGGCCTGTCCTGCATTCCGTCCACCCCAGCGCTCATGCCGACGCTCCGGCCGCGCGCAGCGACAGCTCGCCGCTGGTGATCCGCTCCAGCCCGGCGTCCGTCTCCAGCAGCAGTTGCCCGTCGGCATCCACGCCGCGCGCGATGCCCTCGGCCAGCACGCGGCCGTCGTGCAGCAGGCGTACCGGCTGGTCGCGGTAGGCGTCGCGGGCCGACCAGCGGGCCGCGAGCGGTGCGAAGCCCTGGGCGATGAAGGCCGTGCGCATGGTGGCGAGGCGGTCGAGCACGGCGGCGAGGATGCGGGTGGCGTCGCGCCCGGCGGCAAAGTCCGGCAGCAACTCCGCCGCGCCGGCGAGCTGGCGGCCGAGGGCGACTTCCATGTCAGCGTCGCGCACCAGGTTCAGGCCGATACCGACCACCGCCCACACGCGGTCCGGCCCCGCCGGCACGGCCTCGATGAGGATGCCGGCCAGCTTGCGTTCGTCGACCTGCAGGTCATTGGGCCACTTGAGGGCGACGCCGGCGCGCGCGCCGCAGTCGTCGAGCGCCTCGGCCACGGCCAGCCCGACGGCGAGGCTCAGGCCGCTCAACTGCACGCCGGCGAGCGGCATGGGCAGCGCCACCGAGAAGGTCAGTCCGGCCTGTCCCTGCCATGGCCGCCCCTGGCGGCCGCGCCCGGCGGTCTGGCGGTAGGCGAGCCGCAGCATGCCGGCGTCGGACCACGGGGCCTGCCGGCACGCGGCGGTCAGGTCGGCATTGGTCGAGCCGGTCTCCTCGACGAGGTCGAGCGGCCAGTCGCGCGCCGGGCTGCGCAGGCTGGCGCGCAGGGCATCGGCGTCGATGCGCCAGGGTTGCAGGGAGAGAGGCGGCATGGCGGGGGCAGACATGACGAAGAAGGCGCTGTGGCGTACAGCCCGCATTGTAGCCGGGTGCCCCGCCAGCAACGGGGAATCGGCGGGGAATCCGCGGGGAATCGCGGGGAATCCGGCTCGCGACCGTCACGCCCCGGCCACGCTTCGGCCACGCCTGCGCGCATGCCGCTTTCGCCTCTTTCCGGTCCCGGGGCGACGCGTGACATAGAATCGAGTCTGAACCATCACATTGCCACGCCTTGGAACGTCCGCCGACGCCTGCCATCGAGGTTTCCCGTCAAGACGGCACCGTCAGCATCTCGCTGGCGGGCGACTGGACAGCGCTCGCCCTCGCCGACTCCCGCAACGTCCGCGCGACCGGCGCGCAACTGCGCGAGCTGGCCGCGGGCAACACCGACGCGCACTGGTCGCTGGCCCGCGTGGGCCGGCTCGACCACATCGGCGGCCAGCTTCTGTGGCAGGTGTGGCAAGGCCGCCTGCCGGCGCGGCTCGACGCCGACGCCGGCCAGCTGCGCGTGTTCGAACGGCTGGCGTCGCTGCGCACGGAAGGCTGGAAGAAGCACATGGTCGACCGCTTCAACCCGGTCACCCTGCTGGGCGGCTCGATGCTGTCGCTCGGCGCGCAGCTGGGCAATGGCGTGGCCATGATCGGCCAGCTCATGTTCGACCTGCTGCGCTTTCTGCGCGCGCCGCTGCGCGGGCCGTGGCGCGAGATCTCGGCCAATATCTACAACATCGGCTACAAGGCGCTCGGCATCACGGCGCTGGTGGGGTTCCTGATCGGCATCGTGCTGTCGTACCTGTCGGCCAACCAGCTGCGCGTGTTCGGCGCGAGCGTCTATATCGTCAATATCCTCGGCATGGCGGTGATCCGCGAACTGGGGCCGGTGCTGGCGGCCATCCTCGTGGCCGGACGCTCGGGCTCGGCCATCACGGCGCAGATCGGCGTGATGCGCGTGACCGAGGAACTCGACGCGATGCGCGTGATGGGCATCTCGCACGGCTTCCGGCTGATCCTGCCGCGCGTGATCGCGCTGGCCGTGGCCATGCCGCTGCTGGTGGCGTGGACCGACGTGATGGCGCTGGCCGGCGGCGCCCTGTCGGCGGACCTCCAGCTCGGCATCAGCCCGCTCTATTTCGTGCGCACGCTGCCCGACGTGGTGCCGGTGGCCAACCTGTGGCTCGGAATCGGCAAGGGGGTGGCGTTCGGGATCCTGATCGGGCTGGCGGCGTGCCACTTCGGGCTGCGCATCAAGCCGAACACGCAGAGCCTGGGGCAAGGCACCACGGCGTCGGTGGTCACGTCGATCACGATCGTCATCCTGGCGGACGCGGTGTTCGCGATCATCTTCAAGAGCGTGGGCATATGACCGGGGAAATTGCCGCAGGAGCGACCGGGCAGGCTACCGGGATAGCAACCGGAGAAGCGCGCGCGCATCACGAGACGGTCATCGAGATCCGCGACCTCGTGAAGCGCTTCGGCGACGCGGTGGTGCACGACCACGTGAACCTCGACGTCTACCGGGGCGAGGTGCTGTCGATCGTGGGCGGCTCGGGCAGCGGCAAGACGGTGCTGCTGCGGCAGATCGTCGGGCTGGAGCGGCCCACCTCGGGGTCCATCCACGTGTTCGGCGAGGAGCTGGCGAAGCTGCGCCCGGCCCAGTTGCAGGCGCTGCGCAACCGCTGGGGGCTGCAGTTCCAGCGCGGCGCGCTGTTCTCGGCGCTGTCGGTCATCGACAACATCGCCCTGCCGCTGCGCGAACTTCGCGCCCTGCCGGACAATCTGATCTGCCGGGTATCGCTGCTCAAGCTGCAACTGGTGGGACTGTCGGCGCGCGATGCCGACAAGATGCCGTCGGACCTGTCGGGCGGCATGATCAAGCGGGTGGCGCTTGCGCGCGCGCTCGCGCTGGAGCCGGAACTGGTGTTCCTCGACGAGCCCACCGCCGGGCTGGACCCGATGGCCTCCGACGCCTACGTGGGCCTCATCCGCGACCTGCGGCGGGAACTCAACCTGACGGTGGTGATGGTCACGCACGACCTCGACACGCTGGTGGCCCTGTCGGACCGCGTGGCGGTGCTGGCCGACCACAAGGTGCTGGCTGCCGCGCCGATCCCGGAAGTGATCAAGGTCGACCACCCGTTCATCCGCGAATACTTCCTCGGCGAACGGGCGCAGCGGGCATTGCAGGCCATGCGGCCGGCAAGCGGGCCCGCCATTGGAGACGCATGATGGAAAACAAGTCGAACGCCTTTCTCGCGGGCGTATTCACGATCGGGCTGACGGTGATGGTCCTGTTCGCCCTCTTCTGGTTCAGCAGCGACCACACCGTGCGCGTGCCGTACGATCTCATCACCCGCTCCACCATCAACGGGCTCAACCCGCAGGCCGACGTGAAGTACCGCGGGCTGGCGGTGGGCAAGGTGGCATCGATCCGCTTCGATCCGCAGGTGCCGGGGCAGATCATCGTGCGCGTCAACGTCAACCGCGACACGCCGATCACCCGCACCACCTACGCCACGCTCGGCTTCCAGGGCGTGACGGGCATCGCCTACGTGCAACTGGACGACGCCGCCGTCTCGCAGGAAGGCGGCGGCTCATCGCCGCTGCATTCGTCGGCGCGCGAAGTGGCGCGCATCCCGATGCGGGCAGGCTTCCTCGAACAGCTCGAGAAGCGCGGCGACTCGCTGGTGACCGAGGTGGAGACGCTGATGTCTTCGCTCAACGACATGTTCCAGGGCGGCAACCGCGCCGACCTGATGGATACGATCCGCTCCGTGCACGAGACCTCCGAGCACTACAGGAAGCTCGCCGACACGTTGCAGCCGGCCGTCACCCAGCTGCCGCGCGTGACCGCCAACCTGAACGCGACGCTCGACTCCACGCGCCGCCTCGCCGAGGAACTCGGCAAGCCCGACGGCACCGTGATGCGCACGGTCGACAATGTCGGGCGCGACCTGCAGGCGGCAACGGGTTCGATCGAATCGGCCGCAGGCACGCTGAGCCAGGAAACGCTGCCGCAGGTGAACAGCCTGGCGCGCGAAACCCGCCAGACCGTGCGCAGCATCGGCACCGCCGCGAACCAGTTCAGCGACAACCCGAACAGCCTGCTGTTCGGCACCTCGTCGCCGCCGCCGGGTCCGGGCGAGCCCGGCTTCCGCGCGCCATGACCCTACCGCCCACCGATCCGCCAACGTCCAGAGGCCGCCCGTGAACCATCGCCACGCGCCATCCGCTCTTGCCTGCGCCGCCCTGCTGCTGGCAGTCGCCCTGACGGGCTGCTCGCTGACGCCGCCGGGCCCGCAGTTCACTACCTATGACCTCGGCGCCGCCGGCACGGGCGTCACCGCCGCCACCACCCCGCGCGCCGACGCCCCGCCGCTGCCGAAGCTTCGCATCGCGCAGACCGACGGCCCGGCCTGGATGGAAGGCAGCGCCCTCTACTACCGCCTGCAATACAACCAGGCCCAGCGGCTGCAGGCCTATGCCACCCAGCGCTGGGTCATGTCGCCGCCCCTGCTGTTCGACGGACGGCTGCGCGAGGCCGTGGCGGCGCGCGGCGCGCTGACGTGGTCCGGCGACACCACCCAGCCCGCGATGAAGGTGGACCTGCTGAGCTTCGAGCAGGTATTCGACAGCGCCACCGCCAGCCGGGGCGTGGTGCGGGTGCGCGTGACCGTCTACCACCACGGCCTGATCGGCCAGCGCACCTTCATCGCCGACCAGCCCGCGCCGAGCGCCGATGGGGCGGGCGGCGTGCGGGCGCTGGCCGACAGCACCAACGCCGTGATCGCGGCCATCCTGGACTGGGTGTCGACGCTGCCGATGGAAAAGACGGCGGCGCCCGCCACGCCGCATGCACCATCCGCGCCCCTCGCGCGTTAACGACAGAGGGACATAGAGACATGGCGCATGGCACATCGCGCCCGTTGAGAACCCGGCACCGCCAGCCACCCACAGGGAGAACCAGTCAGTCCAGCATGGATCCGGCCGACACACCCGCCCCCTCCAAACTCGCCACCGCCGCTGCCGCCGACAACGACGCTCCGCGCCACTCGCCGCTCGCGCGCGTCGGCCTGCTGTGCTTCACGCTGCTGGTGGTCTACGCCAGCCTCTACCCGTTCACCGGCTGGACCGACAACGGCATCTCGCCGTTCGCCTTCCTCACCGCGCCGCGCCCGCGCTACATCACCGGCTTCGACCTGCTGACCAACGTGATCGGCTATTGCCCGTTCGGCGCGCTGGTGGTGCTCTCCCTGCATCCGCGTATCTCGGGCGCGCGGGCGACGCTGATCGCGCTGGTGGCCGGCGCGCTGCTGTCGTGCTCGATGGAGGCGTTGCAGACCTGGCTGCCCAACCGTATCTCGTCGAATATCGACGTCATCACCAATGCGCTCGGCGCGCTGCTCGGCGGCGCGGTGGCGGCGCCAATGGCCGCCGCCCTGATCGACCGCGGCGTGCTGCTGCACTTGCGCGTGGCATGGTTCAAGCCCCACGCGAGCTTTGCCATCATCCTGATCCTGCTGTGGCCGTTCGCGCAGATCTTCCCGCAGGAACACCTGTTCGGCATGGGCGGCATCCTGCGCGAGTGGATCACCGATCCGGACTCGTGGCCGATGCAGTGGCTGGAATCGATCTTCCCCAGCCTGCCGGAATGGCAGTGGATGGCGGGACTGCGCGCGGAGGACATGCAGACCCAGCAGTGGCTCGAAACCGCGGTCACCGCCTGCAGCTGGATCGGCACCGGCCTGTTCGCCTCCATCGCCATGCGCCGCAACGCGCCGATGCTGCGCTTCCTCGTCGTCCTGCTGGCGGCCGCGCTGCTGATCAAGGCAAGCGCCGCCGAGCTGCAATTCCCCGACGACAATGCCTTCAACTGGCTCTCCGAAGGCGGACGCTTCGCCCTGCTGACCAGCACGCTGGCACTGGCCCTGCTGCTGCGCCTGCCCCGCTGGCTGCGCGCGGTGCTCTCGCTGGCGGCGCTGGCCGCATTGGTCGTACTCGCCAACGTGCTGCCGTCGAACCCCTATGCGTGGATCTCCGAGCAGGGCTGGCGCATGGGGCGCTACATCCACTTCAACAGCCTGGCGCGATGGCTGGGGTGGATGTGGCCGTTCCTGGCGGTTTGCTATGTGGTGTGGCGGTTCGAGGAGGCGGGACTCAGGCGGCGGGCGCGCAGGAAAGCATTGAAGGCACGGCAAGCGCGCAAGGACCAGGACGAGACCGCGCGAAACACCGGTCAGTGAGTCTGGCCGCCGCCCTCGCGCACATCGGCCTGCGTCGACAACGCCGTCTCCACCGCCTTGCGAATCCCCGCCACCATCGTTTCCAGCGCCAGGCTCGGCTGCCCCGGATGCCGCGCCGCCTGTTCCGGCAGATACGGAATATGGATGAACCCGCCGCGCACGCCCGACGTGCCGAGCGCGTGCATCAGTCCATAGAACACATGGTTGCAGACGAAGGTGCCCGCGGTCTGCGACACCGAGGCAGGAACGCCAGCCGCGCGCATGTCGCGCACGATGGCCTTGATGGGCAGCGTGGAGAAGTAGGCGGCAGGGCCGCCGCCGACGATGGCCGTGTCGATCGGCTGCGCGCCGGCGTTGTCGGCGATGCGCGCGTCGTCGACGTTGATCGCCACGCGCTCCACCGACATCTCCGGACGGCCGCCCGCCTGCCCCACGGCGATCACGAGCGCAGGCTTCAGTTCATCGATCAGCAACCGGACTTCCTTGATGGCCGCGCCGAACATGCACGGCAACTGGCGCGCCACGATGGTGGCGCCGCCGACCTCGGTGCCGTCGAGCGTGCGCACGACTTCCCACGACGGATTGATGGGCTCGCTCTCGAACGGCTCGAAGCCGGTCAGCAGGACGGTAGGCATGGCGCGACTCCTCTTACTTCGACGGCTTACATCAGGAAATACAGCAGCGCGATATTGGCGACCAGGACGGCGAGCGCCGTCGGCACCTGCGCGCGGATCACCGCGTTCTTGTCGTCCAGTTCCAGCAGCGCGGCGGGCACGATGTTGAAGTTGGCCGCCATCGGCGTCATCAGCGTGCCGCAGTAGCCCGAGAACATCCCGATGGCCGCCATCACTGCCGGATTGGCGTGGAACATGCCGACCAGGACGGGCACGCCCACGCCGCCGGTCATCACGGGGAACGCCGCGAAGCCGTTGCCCATGATCACCGTGAAGAGCGCCATGCCGACGCAGTAGACCATCACGGCCACCAGCTTCAGGCTCATGTCGATGTAGGCCGTGGTCAGGTGCGCCACCGCCTTGCCCACGCCTGCGTCGGCAAACACCAGCCCGAGCATCGCCAGCATCTGCGGCAGCACCAGCGCCCAGCCGAGCGCCTCGGTCAGGCGGCGCGATTCGCGCATGCCCTGCCCTACGCTGTCGCGCGTCAGCCAGCACGCGGCGCCGAGTGCGACGATGCAGCCGATCCCCAGCGAGACGAAGGTGACGTTCTTCGGGTCGAGCAGCGGCAGCCCGGCGATCTTCACGTCCTTGAACAGCACCGTGCCGATCACCGTGACGAGCGGGATCAGCAGCGCCGGGATGAAGAGCTTGTTGCCGAGGCGCCTGGCACTCTCGCGGCGCTCGGCCTCGGGCAGCACGTCGTGCTTGCCCTGGCCCACGCCGCCGAAGCCGGCGATCAGCGCCATCACCACGGCCGCCACGCCGACGATGGCCGGCGGGATGCGGTCGCCGATGAGGAAAACCAGCGCGTAGAGCAGCCAGAAGAGGCCGGTCGACAGGCGGCGCGGATGGGTCTTGTCGGCGAAGGTCAGCAGGGCCGTGACCAGCAGGACCAGGCCGGCGAGCCAGAAGAAATACTCGATGGAGATAATCATGGCGTCGTCTCCCCGTTATTCGCCGGTCTTGGCCGCACTGCCGGCGGCGCCGGGCGTGACGGGCACGGCGGACGGCGCCTTGCCGCCCAGTTCGCGCTCAAGCCACATGTCGAGGCGCTTGAGCCGCACCGCGTGGATCAGGAACGCGCACACGGCGGTCGGGATACCCCACACGGCGATGTGCAGCGGCTCGACGTCGATGTTGGACGACAGCAGGAACGTATGCATCAGCGCGATGGCGCCGAACGCCACGAAGATGTCCTCGCCGAAGAACAGGCCGACGTTGTCGGTGGCCGCGCAGAACGCCAGCAGGCGCTGGCGCACGGGCTCGGGCAGGTGCCCGAAGCGGTTCTCCGCCGCGCCTTCAGCCATCGGCGCCAGCAGCGGGCGCACCATCTGCGGGTGGCCGCCGAGGCTGGTCAGGCCCACCGCCGCGGTCAGCTCGCGCACGGCGAGATAGACGATCAGCAGCCGTCCGACCGTGGCCGATGCGATCTTCGAGATCCAGTTCTGCGCGTGCTCGCGCAGGCCGTGCCGCTCCAGCAGCCCGATCACCGCCAGCGGCAGCAGGATGATGAGCGGCAGGTTGCGCGCCTTGACGAAGGCGGTTCCGATCGCCGAGAAGATCTGCATCAGCGGCATCGACGCGGCCAGCCCGGTGGCGATGGCGGCAATCGCCACCACCATCATCGGATTGAACCGCAGCACGAAGCCGAGGATGATCACGCCGACCCCGACGAGGGGCCATAGGTTCACTGCCTGTTCCATATGTGGGCACCAATGGTTGCGTGGATGGGAAATGACGTCCCGCCCGGGGGCCGCGGAACGCGGTGAACGCCGGCGCTACCGCTCAGCCGGCGCGGACTGCAATGCCCTCCGCGCCGAGCCGTTCCCGGATGCGGCGCGCGAATTCAAGGGCATGGGCGCCGTCGCCGTGCAGGCACACGGTCTCGGCGCGGATCGGCACCCAGGTGCCGTCGATGGCCCGCACGCGCTGCTCGCGCACCATCGTCAGCGTCTGGTCCAGGGCGACCGCCTCGTCCTCGTGCAGCGCACCGGGCGTGCCGCGCTTCACGAGCGAGCCATCGGGGTTGTAGCCGCGGTCGGCGAAGACTTCCTCCTTCACGCGCAAGCCCGCCTCGCGCGCCACGCGCACCATGTGGCTGCCGGCAAGGCCGAAGAAGACGAGGTCGGAGTCGAAGTCGCGCACCGCGCCGACGATGGCCTGCGCCAGCGCCGGATCGCGCGCGGCCTGGTTGTAGAGGGCGCCATGCGGCTTGACGTGTGACAGCTGGCCGCCCTGCGCGCGCACGATGCCGTCGAGCGCGCCGATCTGGTACAGCACGTCGGCGTAGACGGCATCGGGGTCGCGCTGCATTTCGGTGCGGCCGAAATTCTCGCGGTCGGGAAAGCTCGGATGCGCGCCGATGGCCACGCCCCGCTCGATGGCCCATTTGACGGTTTGCAGCATGGTGGCGGCATCGCCCGCGTGCCAGCCGCAGGCGACGTTGGCGGAACTGATCAGCGCGAGCAGGGCTTCGTCGTTGCCGCAGCCTTCGCCGAGATCGGCGTTCAGATCGATATGCATGGTGTAACTCCGGTCAATGCTATTCGTCGTACTGATTATTAGTGGGTTGTCAGGTGCGTCAGGCGGCGCGGCTGCCGGCGCGGCGCCGGGCCGCGATGCCCATGCCGTCGCCCTGCCATTGGAGCGCCTGGTCCAGCTGTCGCAGATACCGTTCCAGCCTGCCTTGCGCTGCCACGGCTTCCTCGAGCGTGACGCGCTCGAAGCGCACGGTGCTGCCGAGCGGCACCTGCGCCAGCCGCCACTGGTCGGCACGGATCACCACGCCGATCTTCGGGTAGCCGCCGGTGGTCTGGGCGTCGGCCATCAGCACGATGGGCTGGCCGGCAGGCGGCACCTGGATCACGCCGGGCACGACGCCGTGCGACAGCAGGTCGGCACGGCGCTCGGGCGCGCGGGCCAGCGCGGGGCCTTGCAGACGCAGGCCCATGCGGTTGCTGTTGGGGGTGATGGTCCATTCCGACTCCCACAGCGCGGCCTGCGAGGCGGCGTCGAAATCGTCGTATTCGGGGCCGGCCAGCACGCGGATCGGCGCGACCTTGCGCGCGCGGCCCATCTGCAGTGCCCACTCGGGCGCTGCCACGCCGTGGGCGCAGGCCCCCTCGGGAATGCCGACCTGGGCCACGGGCAGCCGGTCGCCCTCGCGCAGCGCGCGGCCCTCGTAGCCGCCGAAGCCGGCCTTCAGGTCGGTGCTGCGCGAGCCCATGACTTCCGGCAAGTCGATCCCGCCGGCCACGCATAAGTAGGTACGCGTGCCGCCGCGCGCCGACAGCAGCGTCAGCGTCTGGCCGCGCCGCACGTTGAAGGCGTGCCAGGACCAGACGGACTCGCCGTCGACCGTCGCCGTGCATTCGGTGCCCGCCAGCGAGACGCGCATATCGGCGAGGAAGCGCATCGACGCCCGGCCCAGCGTGAATTCGAGGGCGGCGCAGCCGGGGGCATTGCCCAGCAGCCGGTTGCCGACCACCAGCGCCACCGGGTCGAGCGCGCCGGCCTTGCCGACGCCGAAGTGCCGGAAGCCCGTGCGGCCGAGGTCCTGCACGGAAGTGAGCGCGCCGGCACGCAGGATTTCGATCACGCGACTACCTCCCGGATCTCTTCCACCACAAAGCGCACGGTGTCGCCGGGCGCGAACAGCGAAGGCGGCTCGCGGTCCGCCACGAAAAGCGGCGCATCGGTACGCCCGATCAGCTGCCATCCGCCCGGCGCCGCCGCCGGATAGATGCCGGTCTGCTCGCCCCCGATGCCGACCGACCCGGCCGGCACCGCCAGCCGCGGCTCGCCGCGCCGGGGCGTAGCCAGCTCCGGCGCCAGGCCGCCCATGTAGGCGAAGCCCGGCTGGAAGCCGAGGAAATAGACGACGTACTCGCCCGCCGCGTGCCGCCGCACCACTTCCTCCGGCGACAGCCCGGTATGCCGCGCCACGTCGCCGAGGTCCGGCCCGTTCTCGCCGCCATAGCGCACCGGGATCTCCACCACGCGCCCGCTCGCCTCGCGCACCTCGCCCGACGCCCACGCCAGTTGCAGGTTGTGCTCCAGCGCGGCCGGGTCGGCGCTGTCGTCGAAGAAGACGGTCAGGTTGTTCATGCCGGGCACCACGTCGACCACGCCGCGCCAGTCGGCGGCGCGGGCGGCCATGGCCCAGATGCGGCGCTGCACGTCGAGCGAGGCCGGCGGCGGCAACAGGCATTGCAGGGCCTGCTCGGAGAGGCGGTGGACGGTGCAGGACGGCATAGGGCAGCGTGGGGGGCTCGGGTGACGAAGAGGCGACCTGTCTATCAGTGTAGGTCGATGTGACGGGTTGGCTAAGCTACGTCGATTCGTTGATGATTTATCGATAAATCATCATAAGCATCGGCAAGGCGGGGCGATGTAGGGGTTGACCCTAGGGGTTCGCGCGACAGCCCGCGGCGCCCAAAGCAAAACCGGCCGGGAGGTCATCCCGGCCGGTTTCACATGCCTGCTACTTCAGCGACTTCAAACCTCAGGCAAACCCCGCCTGATGCGCCTGCTGGTCCGCATGGTACGAGCTGCGCACCATCGCGCCGACCGCCGCGTGGGTGAAGCCCATCTTGTACGCCTCTTCCTCGAACATCTTGAAGGTGTCCGGGTGGACGTAGCGCAGCACCGGCAGGTGATGGTTCGACGGGGCGAGGTACTGGCCGATGGTCAGCATGTCGATGTCGTGGGCGCGCATGTCGCGCATGACTTCGAGGATTTCCTCGTCGGTCTCGCCCAGGCCCACCATCAGGCCCGACTTGGTCGGCACGTCCGGGTGGCGGCGCTTGAATTCCTGCAGCAGCTTGAGCGAGTGCGCGTAGTCGGCGCCGGGGCGGGCCTGCTTGTACAGGCGGGGCACCGTTTCCATGTTGTGGTTCATCACGTCGGGCGGCGCGGCGCCGAGGACGTCGAGCGCCTTGTCGAGGCGGCCGCGGAAGTCGGGGACCAGCACCTCGATGCGGGTGATGGGCGACAGCGCGCGCGTCTCGCGGATGCAGTCGACGTAGTGCTGGGCGCCGCCGTCGCGCAGGTCGTCACGGTCGACGCTGGTGATGACCACGTAGTTCAGGCGCAGCGCGGCGATGGTGCGGGCCAGGTTGCCCGGCTCGTTGGTGTCGAGCGGATCGGGGCGGCCGTGGCCGACGTCGCAGAACGGGCAGCGGCGCGTGCACTTGTCGCCCATGATCATGAACGTTGCCGTGCCCTTGCCGAAGCATTCGCCGATGTTGGGGCAGCTCGCCTCCTCGCACACCGTGACCAGCTTGTTGGCGCGCAGGATGTCCTTGATCTCGTAGAAGCGCGAGTTGCCGGTGGCGGCCTTCACGCGGATCCAGTCGGGCTTCTTCAGCCGTTCGTTCGCGGGAACGATCTTGATGGGGATGCGCGAGGTCTTGTCGGCCGACTTCTGCTTGCGCGTCGGATCGTAGTCCTGGGCGGGGCTGGTGGACGAATTCTGCGGGGCTTCGCTGGACGGGGCGATCAGGGCGTCGCTCATACTGTTCTCCGCGCACCCTGAGGGCGCGCCTGTATTAGAGGTCATCGGGGTCATTCGGGGATGGCGGCCAGGGCGGACGCTTCGCGTTCCGCCAGCACCTCGCACAGGGCTGCCGCCAGGCGCCGCGCGATGTCGGGTTGCTGTGCCGCCGTCACCGCCGCGCCTGCGGTGGCCATGTCGACCGTTTCCAGGCCGGCGTAGCCGCACGGGTTGATGCGCAGGAACGGCGAGAGATCCATCTGTACGTTGAGGCTGACGCCGTGGTAGCTGCAGCCATTGCGGATCTTGAGTCCGAGCGCGGCGATCTTGGCGCCCGCGTGCGCACCGCCGGACAGGTAGATGCCGGGGGCGCCGGGCTTGCGCTCGGCTGCGAGATTATACGCGGCCAGGGTATCCAGCACGGCCTGCTCGATGTCGCTGACCAGCTCGCGCACCATCAGGCGGCGGCGGCGCAGGTCTAGCAGCAGGTAGGCCACGACCTGGCCGGGACCGTGGTAAGTGATCTGGCCGCCACGGTCGATCCGGACCAGCGGGATGGCGTCGTCCGCGAACAGCAGGTGCGCGGGATTACCGGCCTGGCCGAGCGTGTAGACGGGCGTGTGCTCGACCAGCCAGATCTGGTCGGGCGTGTCGGCCGTGCGCGCCTCGGTGTAGGCGCGCATGGCGTCGAAACAGGGCTGGTATTCCTCGCGCCCGCGGTCGATGACTTGAATCGGCTGCATGGGCGAGAGTGTAACGAAAAGGGCCGGCTCCTGCCGGCCCTGTCCTTGCCACAAAGGCAGGATTCGCTCAAGCGTCCCCCGCCATGGGCATCAGGCGGCACCGATGTGATCTTCGTGCGGCGTCCACTCCGTGCCGCGCGCCAGCCGGCGCACGCCGCGGTACAGCAGGTGCGGCAGGTCGGCGAACGACAGCGCCGGACGGCGTGCCTCGGCCACCAGCGCCAGCCGCACCGGCTTTTCGGCCCGCGTGTCGACGCTGAGGACAACTTCGTCGCCCGGGCGCAGCATCATGTTGCTGCCGCAGCGGAGCCAGTAATCCTCGGAATCGCGCTCGCGCGTCACCCAGAGGTGCGTGCCAGCGGCGTCTTCCACGTGCAGGCGTTGCGCCGCGTGGATGGACAGCGCAGTGACTTCGCCCGGGCTCAGGGTGAATACAGTCGATGTGAGCAGAGTTTCCATGATCGTGTCTCCGGTACAGCAGGTCGCCGGCTGGGCCAGGTGGCCGGCGGTTCCGCCGTAACTGGCCCGGTTTTCCGGCCATGCCAGTTACGTTATTGGGAATTTCGTCGGCCGGCCTGATGCGTTGGGGGCGCCGGTACAGTGAATTCTAGTGACCACCCCGGCACTGGCAAAACGATATATATTGGGGTGACTTGTTAGATGTGCTCACATAGAGCACCTTCACACGGACGATTGCATCATGGCCTGGAAACACGCCTGGGAACAGGACAAGCCGCGCGACTGGTATCGCGAGTTGCCGCGCCTGCCGGCGCTCGGCGCACTGCGCGCCTTCGAGGCGGCCGCGCGCCACGAGAGCTTTTCGCGCGCCGCGACCGAACTGTTCGTCACGCACGGCGCGGTCAGCCACCAGATCCGCGGGCTGGAGGAAGAGCTTGGCCTGCCGCTCTTCGCCCGCAACGGCAAGCGCGTCAGCCTGACGCCGGCCGGCCGCGTCTACGCCGAGCGCGTGCGCGACGCCCTGCTCCAGATCGCCGACGCCACCCGCGTGCTCCAGTCGGGCAACCGGGACAAGCGCCTGACCATCAGCACCATGCCCTCCTTCGCCGCGCGCTGGCTGACGCCGCGCATCGGCAGCTTCATCGAGCGGCATCCCGAACTCGAGGTGGAACTGTTCTCGTCGAACGCGCTGGTCGACTTCCGCGACGAGACGGTCGACATCGCCCTGCGCATGGGCAGCGGCGACTATCCCGGCCTCTACGTGGAAAAGCTGCTCGACGACGTGTTCTTCCCGGTCTGCAGCCCGTCGTTCCGGGGCGGACAGCTGCCGGTGCGCCCGGAGGACCTGGAAGGCCTGCCGCTGCTGCGCGGCGAGGGCGATCCGTGGAAGCCGTGGTTCGAGGCGGCCGGGCTGGACTGGCCGGAGCCGCGCAAGGGTCTCCTCATGCAGGACTCGTCGCTGCTGCTGCAGGCCGTCGCCGCCGGGCAGGGCATCTCGCTGATGCGCTCGTCGCTGGCCTACAACGACCTGCTGTCGGGGCGCGTGGTGCGGCTGTTCGACGTCAGCATCCCGTGTCCGTGGCTGCTCTACTTCGTCTGCCTGCCGGGCACGCTGGAGGCGCCCAAGGTGCAGGCGTTCCGCGCGTGGCTGCTGCCTGAGATGGAGCGGTTCCGGAACGCGCTGGCGCAGTCGCAGTGGACGTAAGAGACTGTTTCAGAATGAAGCGAAGCGGTTCTGGCTAGGCGCGCGGCCGCAGACAGTGCAAGTGGCACGGCAAGGCCGCGCAACGACGCCAGAATCTTTCTGAAACGGTCTCAGCGGGAGGACATCAGTCCTCGCCGGCCTTGTCCGTCTTGCGGGCCCGCGGATGCGCCCTGTCATAGACGCTGGCGAGGTGCTGGAAATCGAGCGAGGTATAGATCTGCGTGGTCGCCACGCTCGCATGGCCGAGCAGTTCCTGCACGGCGCGCAGGTCGCCGGACGATTGCAGCAGGTGGGTGGCGAAGGAATGCCGCAGCATATGCGGATGGACGTCGGCCGGCACGCCGGCCCGGATCGCCTGCTGCTTGATGCGAAGCTGGATGGTGCGGGCCGCCAGCCGTCGCCCCCTGGGGCCGAGAAAGAGCGCGTGGGCGTCCTCGGGCAACGCGCCCGGGCGGACCAGCGTGTCGCGCACCGCCAGCCAGGCGGCCAGCGCTTCGAGGGCCTTGCTGCCCACGGGCACCGTGCGCCTGCGGGAGCCCTTGCCGAGCACCGTGACCTGCGCCGCGTCGAACTCGAGCCAGCCGGCCGATGCGTAGTCGCCTTCCTTCACGTAGCGCAGGTCGAGCTGCACCAGCTCCGACAGCCGCAGCCCGCTCGAATAGAACAGCTCGTATACCGCGCGGTCGCGCACGTCCATCGCATCATCGCCGGCCGGAAGGGCGACCAGGGCCACCGCGTGCTCCACCGACAACGCCTTCGGCAACGGCTTGCCCGCTCGCGGCGCGCGTACGCCGTCGACCGGATTCGCCACTACGCCATGCCCGTGCCGCGCCGCCCACAGGAAGAAGCCGCGCCACGCCGACAGCGTGCGGGCGATGCTGCGCGGCTGCAGCCCGCCGGCGTGCAGGCGCGCGGCGAAGGTACGGATGTGATGGGTTTCAAGACTGACCAGCGGCACGCCGCGCGCATGCCGCACAGCGTGCTCCTGCAGGGTGCGCAGGTCGTGGCCATAGCCTTCGAGGGTGTGGACGGAGAGCTTGCGGCTGCCGCGCAGCCAGTCGAGGTACCGGACGACCAGCGGGTCTTGCGGCGGCGCGCTGCTGCTGTCGCCGCTTTCAGGTGATGCGCCGCCGGTCATCGGCCCGGACCGCGTCAGTCGCGCAGCCGGTTGAGCGCCGCGCTGGCCACTTCGCCGATCTGGCTCAGGTAGGTGGTGCCCATGCCGTCATGGAAGCGGCGCGGCTCGGGCGAGCCGAGCACCAGCAGGCCGAACGCGGCGCCGGGGCCCTCGGCCCCCTCGCGCACCGGGGCGCGCAGGGTCACCAGGGCGAGCGAGGCGATGTCGTCGCGCTCCAGCAGGCTGGCGGCCTCGAAGCCGCTGTTGGTGCCGCAGTACGGCGCGCGCAGTCCGTCGGCGAAGAGGCGCAGGTCGTCGCTCGCGCCGCGCGCGACTTCCATGTGGGCGTACTGCTCGGCGATGCTCCACAGCTTGAGGGCCACGGCAGGTACGTCGAAGATCTCCTGCAGGCCGTCCTGCACGGCATACGGCAGCGCGTGCGAGTCGGGCTCGGCCAGCAGGCGCAGTTGCCATGCGTGCATGCGCTGCTGGGTGCGGTCGTTGTCGTGGCCATTGCGCATCAGATCGGCCAGGCGCAGTTCCAGTCCCTTGTTCTTCTCGCGCAGGATTTCCATCTGCCGCTCCTGCAGCGACACCGCGCGATGGCTGTGCGGACTGGTGAGCTGTACCGCGGCCAGCAGGTCCGCATGGTCTTCGAAGAACTCCGGGTTGCTCTGCAGGTAGGCGGCGATCTCTTGAGGGTTCATGGGCGCTGACCGGTTTGAGTTGGAGTGCAGTGTAGCAAACGCCTTCGGCTATGGACGGATCAGGTCTGGATGAGCCGCTTCTGTCGCGAGATGCTCATCAGGATGCCGATGCCCATTCCCAGCGTCACCAGCGCCGTGCCGCCGTAGCTCATCAGCGGCAGCGGCACGCCCACCACGGGCAGGATGCCGCTCACCATGCCCATGTTGACGAAGGCATAGGTGAAGAAGATCAGCGTGATGGCCCCGGCCAGCAGCCGCGAGAACAGCGTCGGCGCGTTGGCGGCGATGAAGAGCCCGCGGAAGATCAGCAGCAGGTAGAACACCAGCAGCATCGAGTTGCCGATCAGGCCAAACTCCTCCGAATAGACCGCGAAGATGAAGTCGGTGTGCTTCTCGGGAATGAATTCGAGGTGCGTCTGCGTGCCCTTCAACCAGCCTTTGCCGGTCACGCCGCCCGAGCCGATGGCAATGATCGACTGGATGGTGTGGAAGCCCTTGCCGAGCGGATCGGTGGTGGGGTCGAGCAGCGTGCACACGCGGTGCTGCTGGTAGTCATGCAGGACGGGCCAGCTCACGCCCGGCGCGCAGATCTTGCCCTCGAACGACACCAGCATCGCCACCGCCACCACCAGCGCGCCCAGCGCCGGCAGGATGATCTTCCACGACAGGCCGGCGAAATAGATCACATAGAAGCCCGCCGCCATCACCAGCAGCGCGGTGCCGAGGTCGGGCTGCTTCGCGATCAGGCCCACCGGGACGCAGAGCAGGAGCAGCGCGACCACGAAGTCGAACCACCGGATGACCCCCTCGCGCTTCTGGAAATACCACGCCAGCATCAGCGGCATGGCGATCTTCATGATCTCCGACGGCTGGATCACGGTGCCCACGTTGAGCCAGCGCCGCGCGCCCTTGCGCACGAGGCCGAACATGGCCACCGCCACCAGCAGCGCCACGCCGACGGTGTAGAGCGGCACCGCCGCGCGCATCAGCGTCTGCGTGGGCAGGTAGGCGATCACCAGCATCACCACGTAGGAGAGCAGGATGTTGCGGAGTTGGTCTTCCACGCGGCCGGGCATGTCGATGGCAGCCGAGTAGAGCGCCACGATGCCGGTGGCGAACAGCAGGAAGACGATCAGTGCGAGCGGCTTGTCGAAGCCGGCCACTGCCGTCCTGATGACGGACATGACGCGTTGCTTGTCCATGCGCGTCTCCTTATTGCGTGGCTTGCGGGGCTGCCGCGCCATTGGCGGCGGCAACCGGTTTGACGCGCGGCGCGGTGGCCGGCGCGGCGGGCTGGGGAGCGGGGGCCGGCGCCTGGCGCGGCTTGCCACGCCCGCCGGCCGGCGGCGTACCCACTTCATGCGGACGGCTGTGGCCAAGGGCCTGCAGCATGCGCTCGTTCAGCGTCTGCACGGCGGAAGCCGGGGCGATGGCCTGCGGATCGAGCGCCAGCACCTCCGACGCCGGCTGGCCGGCAACCGCGGAGGCGCCGCCCGGATGGATCACGGCTGCCTTCGCGGCTGCCGCGCTGGCCGCACCTGCGGCAACGGCAGGGGCGGAAGCACCAGCCGGCGTGGCGGCCACGGCCGAAGCCGAGACCATCACCGTGGTACTCGCCGCGCTGGCGGTCTGGCCGGTGGTGAACACGCTCGGCGTATCCACCGGCGGCTTGCCGCTCGCGCGCAGGCGCTCGGACTCGGGCGGGGCGATGTCCTGCAGCTCCTCCGGCCACTTTCCGAGCAGGTAATAGTCCATCACCTTGCGGGCGATCGGCGCCGCCACGGCCGCGCCGAAGCCGCCGTTCTCGACGATCAGCGCGATGGCGATCTTCGGGTTGTCGGCCGGCGCGAAGGCGGTATAGAGCGAGTGGTCGCGCTTGCGCTCGTCGAGCGCGTGGTGGTTGTACTTCTCGTTCTTGCCGAGCGTGAAGGTCTGCGCCGTGCCGGTCTTGCCCGCCGATTCGTAGCCCGCGCCAGCGAAGGCCTTGGCGGCGGTGCCGGAGTGCGTCACGCCCACCATGGCGCGCTTGATGACGTCGATGTCGGCCTGCTTGAGCGGGATGCGATAGCTTTCCTTCGGCACCGTCAGCGCGCGCTGGCGCGACACGGCGTCCTCGATCGCCTTCACGAGGTGAGGCTTCATCGCCACGCCGTTGTTGACGAGGATCGACACCGCATTGGCGAGCTGCAGGATGGTGAAGCTGTTGTAGCCCTGCCCGATGCCCAGCGAGATGGTTTCGCCGTCGTACCACTTCTGCTGCTCCGGCCGCTTGTAGGCGCGCCGCTTCCAGTCGGTGGACGGCAGGATCCCGCGGTTCTCGCCTTCGATGTCGATGCCGGTGATCTGGCCGAAGCCGAGCGGCTTCATGAAGTCGTGGATGGCGTTCACGCCCATGTCGCGCGCGAGCATGTAGTAATAGGTGTCGCACGACTGCACGATGGACGCGTACATGTCGACCCAGCCATGCCCGCCCGGCTTGTCGTCGCGGAACGTGTGGTTGCCCAGCGTGAACGAGCCCGGGTCGTGCATGCCCCACGCCGCCGTGCGCTTGCCGGTGGTCAGCGCCGCCAGCGCCATGAAAGGCTTGTACGTCGAGCCGGGCGGATACGTGCCGCGCAGCGGGCGGTTCAGCAGCGGCTTGTCGGGCGAGTTGTTGAGCTCGTTCCAGGTGTTGGTATCGATGCCCTCGACGAACAGGTTGGGGTCGAAGGTCGGCTTGGAGACGAAGGCGAGGATGTCGCCCGTGGACGGCTCGATCGCCACCAGCGCGCCGCGCCGGTCGCCGAACAGCGCCTCGGCCAGCTGCTGCATGCGGATGTCGAGCGACAGGATCAGGTTGTTGCCGGGCGTGGCGGGCGAGGTGGACAGCGTGCGGATCGGCCGGCCGCCCGCGCTCACTTCCACTTCCTCGAAGCCGGTCAGCCCGTGCAGTTCGCTCTCGTAGCTCTGCTCCAGCCCCACCTTGCCGATGTAGTTGGTGCCCTTGTAGTTGTCGGCGTCCTTGCGCGGGTCGTACTTGGCGTCGTCGGCGTCGTTGGCCTCGTCCATCGCGTCGATGCGTTCCTGGTCGCGCTGCGAGATGCGGCCGAGGTAGCCGATCACGTGCGACGCGGATTCGCCGAGCGGGTACTGGCGGAACAGCCGCGCGCGCACGTCGACGCCCGGAAAGCGGAAGCGCTGCGCCGAGAAGCGCGCCACTTCCTCGTCGGTGAGCTGGCTGCGGATGGGCAGGCTCTCGAAGCTGCGCGACTCCTCCATCAGGTGCTTGAAGCGGCGCCGGTCGCGCGGCTGGATGTCGACGATGGGCGCCAGCGCGTCGATCACGTTGTCGAGGCTGTCCGTCAGCTTCGACGGCGTGATCTCCAGCGTATAGGCCGAGTAGTTGCGCGCCAGCACCACGCCGTTGCGGTCCATGATGATGCCGCGGTTGGGCTCGATGGGCGCCACCGAGATGCGGTTGTCCTCGGCCTTGGCGGAGTACTGGTCGTGCTTGACCCACTGCAGCCACAGGAAGCGCGTGAACAGCAGCGAGAAGCAGATCACCGTGAACAGGGCGGCCGCCGCCACGCGGATGCGGAAGCGGCCGATCTCCAGTTCGACGTTGCGGATTTCGGTCATTGGTTGACGACTTTGCCGACGGGGACGCCGTCAGATCGGACGGGTTTCGTCCACGTCCACCGCCCGGCGCTGGGGCGCCAGCAGCAGCGCGGTGGCGAACGGCCACAGCAGGGCTTCGATGCCCGGCGCCAGCAACAGCGGCCAGCCCGGCAGCGGCGCGCCCATGGCGAGGCGGATCAGCACCGGCACCGCGTGCGCGACGAACAGCAGCGGCAGCACATGCAGCGCCTGCGTATAGACGGTGAACCACAGTACGCGGCGGTGGATGGTGATGGCGAAGTAGGCCAGCAGCGTGTAGGCCATCGCGTGCTCGCCGAGCAGGCGCGCGTCATGCACGTCCATCAGCAGGCCGAGCGCGAAGGCCACGCCCATGCCGACCTTGCGCGGCTGGTGGATGTTCCAGAACACCAGCACCAGGGCCACCACGTCGGGAATCCAGAGGATGTCGCCCCATGGCATCAGGTTGAACAGGAACGCCAGCACGAAGGTGAACGCGATAAAGCTCGGGTTCACCGGGCGCAGCAGGTATTGGGGCGTGGTCATTGCGTGGCCTCCTTGGTTGCCGGGCGGCCCGGGCGGCCCGCGCGGTCGGGCCTGCCCGACTTCGCCGGCTCGGGGCTGACGTCCTCGGACGGCTTCGCGGTCAGGCCGGACTCGTAGCGCAGCACCAGCAACTGGCGATGCGATCGCACGCCGGCCACCGGCTCGCAATAGACGCGCGAGAAGGCCGTGTCGGCCTTGCGCTCGATCTGGACGATCTTCGCCACGGGCAGGCCGGGCGGATAGACGCCGTCGAGGCCGGACGTGACCAGCAGGTCGCCCTGCTGGAGGTCCGCCGAGGCGGCCATGAAGCGCAGGTCGAGCAACCCGGCCCGCGCGCCGCCGTAGGCCACGCTGCGCAGGCCGTTGCGCACCACCTGCACGGGGATCGCCTGCTCCTTGTCGGTCAGCAGCGTGACTTCGGACTGGAACGGCGTGACGCGCGTCACCTGCCCCACCACGCCGCGCTCGTCGATCACCGGAAAGCCGGCGCGCAGGCCATGCTGGCTGCCGCGGTCGATCACGATGCGCTGGCTGTAGGGATCGCGCGCTTCATAGAGGATTTCGGCCGTCGTCACCGGCGTGGCCGACTGCTGCTGCAGTTCGAGCAGCTTGCGCAATTGCTGGTTCTCGGCCTCGAGCTGGGCCTGGCGCACGGAGCCGTCGGCCTGCTCCACCGCCCGGCGGCGCAGGTCGCGATTCTCGCTGGCCAGCATGGCGGACGACTGCCCGTAGTCGAGCAGGGCGCGCAGCGCATCGCGCGGCACCAGCACCACCCGCTCGATCGGCATCAGCACGGTGCCGGCCACCTGCCGGGCGACGTTCATCGCGCTGTAGCGCGCGTCGACGATCAGCAGCGCCAGCGAGATGGTCACGTAGAACACCAGCCGCGCAACAGCCGACATGCCTTGCTTGAAGAGCGGCGGAGGAGAGTAATCCATTTAGCCGGGCACAGACACAAACGCCCCGGCATCCGCTAGGCGGACGGGGCGTGGAAGTAAGGCGGAATCATGTGCGGCCAGCGCCATCGCCAACGAGGACGGCCGCCCGCGCACGGGAAAGCGGGACGCGGCGCCGGTCGGTCGGTCCGGCAGCGCACGCATCACGGGTAGGTTTCCCTTACTCGTACGAGAAGATGCTGCCGAGCTTGTCCATGCGTTCCAGCGCCATGCCGGAGCCGCGCACGACGCAGGTCAGCGGATCTTCGGCGACCAGCACCGGCAGGCCGGTTTCCTCGGCCAGCAGGCGGTCCAGGTCGCGCAGCAGCGCGCCGCCGCCGGTCAGCATCATGCCGCGCTCGGCGATGTCGGCGCCCAGTTCGGGCGGGGTCTGTTCCAGCGCGATCTTCACCGCCGACACGATCTGGTTGAGGGGATCGGTCAGGGCTTCGAGGATCTCGTTCGACGACACCGTGAAGGCACGCGGAATGCCCTCGGACAGGTTGCGCCCCTTCACTTCCATTTCGCGGACTTCGGAGCCCGGGAAGGCCGAACCGATGGCCTTCTTGATGGCCTCGGCGGTCTGTTCGCCGATCAGCATGCCGTAGTTGCG
>Ga0160472_100399_pt1 | contig 35476 bp, 30 predicted proteins | sample HID1973M_E11MG_FD_108267 | JGI IMG/M metagenome (GOLD analysis project Ga0160472, IMG submission 108267) | Enriched mosquito-associated microbial communities from UW Madison campus, WI, USA - HID1973M_E11 MG | ecosystem: Host-associated > Arthropoda: Insects > Digestive system > Unclassified ... | reverse complement strand
CCATCCACTGGCCCTGCGCGGCGGTCTCGATGCAGTCGGCGATGACTTCGCGCGAGATCAGCGAGTACTTCATGCCCTCGGTGCCCATCGACATGCCGTCCGAGATGGTCGGCGTGCCGAACACCTGCGGGTTGGCGTCGGAGGCGCGGATGGCGTCGATGGCGGCGTCGGCCAGGCGCTGCAGGCCGGCGTTGCACGGGGTGATGGTCGAGTGGCCGTTGGCGATGCCCACCATCGGCTTGTCGAAGTCTTCCTTCTTGTAGCCGAGCGCGTAGTACATCGAACGGTTGGGGGAGCGCGCCACGCCCTGGGTGATGTGCTGGGAGCGTTTGTTGAATGCCATGGTGGGGATCTCCGGAGTGCGGGGGCCGGCGTGACGATCTGCCGGGGTCGATGGTGAGCGAAGAATGCCGCTTGCGATATTGCCTGTCCAATATATTATTTGACCTTTATTGAGTCGAAAAACATATCAATGGACCTGCGCCAACTGCGCTACTTCGTCACCGTCGCCGAGGAACTGCATTTCGGCCGGGCCGCGCGCCGGCTGGCGATGACGCAGCCGCCGCTCTCGCAGCAGATCCAGGCACTGGAGGAGGAGATCGGCGTCCAGCTCTTTGCCCGCACGCGCCGCTCCGTGGTGCTGACGCATGTCGGCGCGCAATGGCTGCCCGAGGTGCGCCGCGTGCTGGCCGACGCCGCCGCGCTGCCCGCGCTGGCCCGGCGGCTGGCCCGGGGCGAGGTGGGCACGCTGGCGCTGGCCTTTGTCAGCACGGCCGACTACGGCATCCTGCCGGACCTGCTGCGGCACTTCCGGGCGCGGCATCCGGAGGTCGAGCTGCAACTGCGCGAGGCCACCAGCGACGTGCAACTGGAGGCGCTGAGCGAAGGCAGCATCGACGCCGGGCTCGTCATCCGCCCGCAATTGCCGGCCATGCCGCAGGGGGTGTCGTACCTGCCGCTGGTGCGCGAGCCGCTGGTGCTGGCGGTGCCCGACGGATGGCGGGCCCAACACCAGGCGGATGACGGCAGCGTGTCACTGCGCGAGGCGGCCCACGAGCCGCTGGTCATCTTCCCGCGCCGAAGCGCGCCGGCGTTCTATGACATCATTACGGCTTACTATGCACGTGACGGCCTGACGCCGGTGATCGCGCAGGAAGCCATCCAGATGCAGACCATCGTCAGTCTCGTCTCGGCGGGCATGGGCGTGGCGCTGGTGCCGGCGTCGCTGCGCAACTTGCGGCGGACTGGCGTGTCATATCTCGCCTTGCGTGACGACGGCGGCGACGTGCCGCAGATCGAGACCGGGCTGGTCTGGCGCGAGAGCGCGGCCGGCGTGGCGCCCGTGCTGCGGTCGTTCATCGACATCGCCGGCGACGTTGCCGGCAGGCAAGGCAACCCGCCGGCGGACAAAGCGGGCCACCCCCGCACCCGAACTACCAAGACCCAATAAATGCTGATCCATCCGCAATTCGATCCTGTCGCCATCCATCTCGGGCCGCTCGCCATCCGCTGGTATGGGCTGATGTACCTGGCCGCGTTCATCATGTTCCTGTGGTTCGGCCGCCTGCGGGTGCACCAGCCCCACATCGCCGCCAAGGGCTGGGTCACGCGCGACCTCGACGACATGCTGTTCTTCGGCGTGCTCGGGGTGATCCTGGGCGGGCGCCTCGGCTACATCCTCTTCTACAAGCCGGGCTACTACTTCTCGCATCCGCTGGAGATGCTCAAGGTGTGGGAGGGCGGCATGGCCTTCCACGGCGGCTTCCTCGGCGTGCTGGTGGCGATGTGGCTGTTCGCGCGGACGCGCAAGCGCACCTGGCTCGAAGTGACCGACTTCATCGCGCCGATGATCCCCTGCGGCCTCGCCGCCGGCCGCCTCGGCAACTTCATCAACGGCGAACTCTGGGGCCGTCCGACCGACCTGCCGTGGGGCATGATCTTCCCGCAGGCCGGCGACAACATCCCGCGCCATCCGTCGCAGCTCTACCAGTTCGCCGGCGAGGGCGTGCTGCTGTTCATCCTGCTGTGGTTCTTCGCGCGCAAGCCGCGGCCCACCGGAGCGGTATCGGGCGCGTTCCTGATCGGCTACGGCGGCTTCCGCTTCCTGGCCGAATTCGCCCGCGAGCCCGACAGCTTCCTCGGCCTGCTCGCGCTGCATTTCTCGATGGGCCAGTGGCTGAGCGTGCCGATGGTGCTGGCAGGCGTGGCCATGATGGTCTGGGCCTACCGCCGCGCCCCCGCGGTGGGTGCCATCAACGATTCGCACGCCTGAAATCCAGGGCGGGCTGTTTCAAGGTTGAAACACTTTTAAAAGGCGCGTTTGCGCCTTTTTCTTTACTTCTGACGCCTGTCGGACTGCCAAAACTGCCATCCAGCACCGGTTTTCTGTTGCGAATCGACGACGACAACCGTCCACATAGGGTTTCCTCTCGTAACAACGAAGATACATCCTGTTACATTAGAACCAACTTGTAACAGTGTGTCCGATGATGTGCCTAATGAAATCAACGACTTACGGGTCTGGCACGTTCCTCGCTAACAATTCTGTTACAAGAACAGCGCGGCAAGACACGAACACAAAGGCGTGCCGCCGCAGTCGGTGAAGGGTTGGTACGGTGCAGGCAAGACAAGCACCGTCCATGCGGAGGCACCGGCTGTCACAGCCGAAAAGGGGAAAATCGGCATCTGGTAACGGATGCTTTCGAGGGGGTGGCGCAGGGGCCAGCGCCGGTAGTTCCATGACCCACGCGACGCCGTCGCACGCCAGACATGGCGACGGGGCGCGATGTCCAAAGTCCGCCAGCAGTTCTTCATGCGCGGACGTTCCTGCAGGGGAGGGCAGGGACGTCCGCCGCATCTCTCCCGGGCGCTCGCCCGCATCCCGACTGTCTTCCAGTCCCGGCCCTACTGGCCAATTTCCCGCAATTCCACGCCATCCAGCCAAATGTCAGCGAATGACTGTCGCGCGCGCACCGCGTGACGGGTCTCTCTCGTTGCATTTTCTTTACCACCCGCCCCCGCTTGAACGACAATCTAGCGCGCTTTGCGCCGGCCTACTGCATTCGAGGTAGGCGCCTGCCGTCCGGGTCAGATGGCAGTGGCACAGGGCCGCGCGCAGTACTCCCGCCAAATAGAAATCACAAAGGAGGCTTTGCAATGAATCGTCGTCAGTTCCACCGTTCCGCCCTCAGCTTTGCCGCGCTTGCCGCCGGGCTGTCCGTGCAGATGCCCGCCGCGCAGGCCCAGCCCCCGGCATGGCCCGCGCGCCCGGTAACGGTGATCGTCCCGTTCCCGGCCGGCGGCGGCACCGATGCCTTTGCCCGCCCGCTGGTGGCGCAGTTGTCCAAGCAGATCGGTACGCAGTTCGTGATCGAGAACCACGGCGGCGCCGGCGGCACGCTGGGCGCGAGCCTGGCCGCCAAGGCGGCGCCGGACGGCTACACCGTCTTTATCGGCGGCGCCCACCATGCGATCGCGCCGTCGTTCTACAAGAAGCTCGACTACGACATCGAGAAGGACTTCATCCCGGTCACCGTGATCGCGCAGCCGCCGCAGGTGGTGGTGGTTAACCCGCAGCGCGTGCCGGTGAGCACGCTGCCGGAGCTGATCGCCTACGCGAAGAAGAACCCCGGCAAGCTGAATTTCGGCTCGGCCGGCAATGGCTCGTCGCACCATCTGGCCGGCGAGCTGTTCAAGCTGCAGACGAAGACCGACCTGTCCCACATTCCTTACAAGGGCGCCGGTCCCGCGCTGTCGGACCTGATGGCCGGCCAGATCGACATGATGTTCGACGGGCTTGGTTCGTCGGCGCAACATATCCGCTCGGGCCGGATCAGGGCCCTGGCGGTGGCGTCGCCCAGGCGCTCGGCGGCTTTCCCCAACGTGCCGACCGCCGCCGAGGCGGGCGTGCCCAACTATGACGTCTCGACCTGGTACGCCCTGTGGGTGCCGAAGGGCACGCCGAAGGCGGTGGTCGACCGGCTCTACGCCGAGACCACCAAGGCGCTGCATTCGCCGGAACTGAAGGAGATCTGGCTCAACAACGGCTCCGACATCCCGTCCTACACGCCGCAGGAATTTGCGCGCTTCGAGCATGCCGAGATCCAGCGCTGGGCGCAGGTGGTGAAGGTGTCGGGCGCCAGCATCGACTGATATCCGCAGAGATCGACAGAGGATTGCATGAGCGGTTCTGTAACGTTTGACCGCGACGGCGCCATCGCCATGGTGACGCTGTCGCACCCGGGCAAGCTCAACGCCATTTCCGCCGGCATGTGGGCGGAACTGGCGGAGGGCTTCGCCCGGCTGTCCGCCGACGACTCCCTGCGCTGCGTGGTGGTGCGCGGCGCCTATGGCAACTTTGCCGCCGGCGCCGACATTGCCGAATTTCCGCTCGTGCGCGGCGACCAGGCGGCGGTGGAGCATTACCACCTGCGCACCATTGCCCCGGCGCTCGCGGCCATCGCCGGTTGCACGCATCCGACCGTGGCGATGATCGAGGGCGTCTGCGTGGGCGGCGGGCTCGAGATCGCCTGCCATTGCGACCTGCGCATCGCCGCCGACAACGCCCGCTTCGGCGTGCCCATCAACAAGCTGGGCTTCCCGATGGCGCCCGGCGAGTTGCAGGGGCTGCTGGCGCTGGCCGGCCGCGCCGTGGCACTGGAAATCCTGCTCGAAGGCCGCGTGTTCGACGCTGCCGAGGCGCGCGAGAAGGGCCTGCTGACCCGCGTCGTGCCCGCCGCCACGCTGGAGGACGAGACCGACGCCATGGTCGCCCGCATCGCCGCCGGCGCGCCGCTGGCCGCGCGCATCAACAAGGCCACCATCCGCCGCCTGTCGCCGCAGCCCGAGCCGCTGACGGCCGGCGAGCTGGCCGCCCATTTCCGCTACGCCGGCAGCCGCGACCACGCCGAAGGCGTCGCCGCCTTCATCGCCCGCCGCCGTCCGCATTTCACCGGGGAATGAGCTTCCCCGCCGCTTTCGTCAAGATCGTCAAGTTCGCCAAGCCATGAACGCCAACCTGTTCGCCCTGTTCGCATCGCGCTTTCCGCAAGACCGCAGCGCCTGCTGCATCGAGACCCACGACGGTCTCTACTACTCGTGGGACGACCTCGACCGCGCCACCGCCAGGCTGGCCAACCTGCTCGCCTCGCTGGGCCTGCCGGAAGGCAGCCGCGTCGCGGTCCAGGTGGAGAAGTCGCCCGAGGCGCTGTTCCTCTACCTCGCCACGCTGCGCGCGGGCTATGTCTACCTGCCGCTGAACACGGCCTACCAGGAAGCGGAGATCGACTACTTCGTCGGCAATGCCGAGCCGGCCGTGGTGGTGTGCAGCAGCGCCAATTTCGGCTGGGTGTCGAAGGTGGCGTTCCGCCACAGGACGGCCCACGTCTTCACGCTCGACGACGACCGCAGCGGCTCGCTGTTGTCGCGCGCTGCCGGCAAGGCCGACACGTTCGAGACGGTGGAGCGCAGCGCCGACGATCTCGCCGCCATCCTCTACACCTCGGGCACTACCGGCCGCAGCAAGGGCGCCATGCTGACGCACGGCAACCTCGCCGCCAACGCGCTGACGCTGCACGCGTACTGGGGCTGGCGCAGCGACGACGTGCTGCTGCACATGCTGCCGATCTTCCACGTGCACGGCCTCTTCGTGGCCTCGCACGGCGCGCTGCTGGCCGGCGCCAAGATGATCTGGGCGCCGAAGCTCGACATGGCGCAACTGCTCAGGTTCCTGCCGCGCTCGACGGTGATGATGGGCGTGCCGACCTACTACGTCCGCATGCTGCAGGAACCGCGCTTCGACGACGACACCTGCCGCCGCATGCGGCTGTTCGTGTCGGGCTCGGCGCCGCTGCTGCTGGAAACGTTCGACGCGTTCCGCGAGCGCACCGGCCATACCATCCTCGAGCGCTACGGCATGAGCGAGACCGTGATGCTGGTGTCGAACCCGTATGACGCCGCGCTCGGCGAGCGCATCGGCGGCACGGTCGGCATGCCGCTGCCGGGCGTGTCGGTACGCGTGGTGGATGGCGAGGGCAAGGCCTGCCCGGCCGGCGTGATCGGCAATATCGAGGTCAAGGGTCCGAACGTGTTCAAGGGCTACTGGCGCATGCCGGAGAAGACCGCCGAGGAGTTCACCGCCGACGGCTGGTTCCGTACCGGCGACGTGGGCCGTTTCGGCGGCGCCATCGTCAGCCAGGCCGGCGAGCGCGTGGTGCCGGACGACTACGTGACCATCGTCGGCCGCAGCAAGGACCTGATCATCTCGGGCGGCTACAACGTCTACCCGAAGGAAATCGAGAGCTTTATCGACGAGCTGCCGGGCGTGGCGGAGAGCGCCGTGATTGGCGTTCCGCATGCCGACTTCGGCGAGGCCGTGGTGGCCGTGGTGGTGCGCAAGCCCGGCGTGGAACTGGACGAGGCGGGGATGATCGGCACGCTGAAGGGCTGCATCGCCAACTTCAAGGTGCCCAAGCGCGTGCACGTGGTGGACGAACTGCCGCGCAATACGATGGGGAAGGTGCAGAAGAACGTGCTGCGGCAGCAGTTCGGGACGCTGTAGGAGCCGGAGGTTTTCTCCCCTCTCCCGCTCGCGGGAGAGGGGGTGGGGGAGAGGGAACAGCGCCTCTATACGGGCAACGCCACGCGAAGCGCCGCCCCTCTCCCCCAACCCCTCTCCCATAAATGGGAGAGGGGAGCGGTCTTACTTCACCATCTGCACCGACCCGTTCACCGACACCGTGACCGTGGTCTTGCCGCCCTCGACCGGCACCGGCGCGCCGGCGTCCATCGACATTGCCTTGGCCGCATACATGCGCGGCACCGGCGACACCACGCCGCCCTCGTCGTTGAGGTTGACTTCACGCAGCGTGTAGCCCGAATAGCCGAACAGCTTCGCGGTGGACTGCGCTTTCTCGCGGAAATTCGCCACCGCCTCGCCCGCGAGCTTGTTTCCGGTGGCCTGCCGCGCCTCGCGCGACAGCGAGAACGACATCCCCTGCACCTGCATCTTGCTGCTCAGGTCGCCGGCGAGCTTCGACACGGCGGCGAAGTCGCGCGACTGCAGGATGACCTCGGCACGGCCGCGCCAGTTGTTGATGCGGCCGTTCTTGTCGGTGGTGGGGTGGATGGTGAAGCCACCCGATTCCGCCTGCACGCCCGGCGTGGCCTTGGCCTGCGCAATGACCTGCTGCGCGCGGGTCGACAGCGCGGACGAGATCGCCGCCGGATCGGTGCCGTCCTGCTCGGCGGCCAGCGTCAGGTGGACGGTGTCGGTCGGCACCTCGGCCACGGCCTGCGCGTGCAGCGACAGCACGCCCGCGGGTGGCGGCACGGTGGCCGGGGTTTGCGCGGTGGCAGCGAAGGAAGCCGCGCCAAGCAGCGAAGCGGCGAGCATCTTTTTCATCGAACTATTTCTCCCGTTGCGAACAATGGATGTCAGACGCGGGGCGCGGCGGAACGTTCCCGGCCGGCGCCCTCCACATGCGCGGGGCAATCGACGGGACAACAACGGTCAGCGCATCAGGCGCGTCGTGATGAAGCGCCACTCGGCCGGCGTGACCGGCGTGATCGACAGCCGGTTGCCTCGGCGCAGCACGACCATGTCGGCCAGTTCGTCATGGGTACGCAGTTCGGCCAGCGGGATCAGCGCGCTCTTCTTGCGGAAGCGCACGTCCACCAGCATCCAGCGCGGTTCTTCCTGCTTCGAGGCGGCGTCGTAGTAGCCGCTCTTGCTGTCGAACTGGGTCGGGTCGGGGTAGGGGGTGGAGCAGACTTCGGCGAGGCCCGCGATGCCCGGCTCCGGGCACGACGAGTGATAGAACAGCACGCCGTCGCCGGGGCGCATCACGTCGCGCATGAAGTTGCGCGCCTGGTAATTGCGCACGCCGGTCCAGGGCAGGGTACCTTCGCGCTCGAGGTCGTCGATGCTGGCCTCGTCGGGTTCGGACTTCATCAGCCAATACTGCGGTGCCCGGCTCATGGTTCGACTCTCGCTCCTGGATGGAAAGCGGCGACTGGAATGACGGTGCTGGAATGAAGAAAGGCGGTGGTCGTTAAACCACCGCCTTCCTGAGGGGGTCCCCGCCTCAGCCGCTGGATCGGCATCCCGAACCCAAGTGAGGTTCAGAGTGGCTGCGGAAGTCGCATTTCGGGTACATCATCCGCTCAGGGAGTCTTTCGACTATGAGTGGCGTGACGCGCTCGCCCACACGACATTGGTCCCGCACCATGCGATGCATATCGGTTCAAGGAGTTTATGATCCTCGCGAACCAGGCAGGGAAACTGTCAAACGTCTGATTTTCCTGTCGCTCCGCAAGCCCGGAAAGTAGGCCTTGAAGCGGGATATCAGACGTTTGCCGTTTCGAACTAGGATGGGATGAGAACGGCGGCCGGGCGCGATAACCTGGCCTGTCTGTCGCACTTCTGTGGTGCCCCGTGCGACTTGGCTACACTATACACCGCGACGTGTTTGTTACCAAGTCTGGTCAGCGGGTCGTTACACATTGCGCAATAGCGCGGCATCTGCTTCACATCAAGGCTGGGTGCCGACATGCGCGTATTGACGCAACGCCTCATCGGCCCGCTCGTTGAGCTCGCGGATGCGCGCACGCACCGCATCCACCGGGATCGCGCCATCCTCGTGCTGCTTGCGGCGCAGGGCTAGCAGGTCCGACGCGAGGCTGATCGCCGCCATCACCGCGAGACGTTCCGGTCCCTTCGCCGAGCCGCCGACGCGCAGCTTGCCGATCTGGTCGTCGACCATCGCCACTGCCGCCAGGAGTGCGGCCTCGTTCTCGGGCGCGATGGCGAAGCGGTAGGGCTGTCCGGCGATGTTCACCTCGACTTGCTTGTTGCTCATGCGGTTTCTCCGGGTGCGTGATGCGTGCCTGCGGCGGCGCCTTCACCGAGCAGGTCGAGCTGGCGCGCGTCGCTGGCCGTGGGCAGTTTGTCCAGGATCGACTGGATGCGCAGTTGCGCTTCCTCGATCTTGATATTCAGCAATTCGCGGTCCGCGGCCATGGCCTCACGGTCCGCGCGAAGCTGGGCGGCCTCGGCCTTCAGCCGCCCGATGTCCTCGCGCAGCCGCTGGTTTTCCGCCGCCAGCGTGTCCGCGTGGTGCAGCACGCGGCCGATCTTGGCGGCCAGTTGTTCGAGTTCGTTGAGCATGGCGACAGGAATGAGGCAGGTGTCAGGTACGGGGATTCTAGCCGATGCTTCGCCACGCGCCTCGCGCGGAAAACCTTTGTGACAGTCGCGTGCGCTGCAAGGGCGTCCCCGCCCCCCTTCCGACGGCGAATTGACCGGGTATTTGAAAATCCTTACACTCGCGCACGTTCGAGGTGCTCGCCTTCCTGCACACGCCAGGCAGGCAGTTCAACGGGAAACAGGGAGCCACGGGCGCCGCAGCGGCGCGCAAGGCCAACCTGTGCTGCCCCCGCAACGGTAAGCGGACGCGCACGGTTCGTCACGAAAGTCCGATCGTCGCACGGCTGGCCACATCGCCACTGAGCCCCAGGGTTCGGGAAGGCAGCCAGCCTGATGCCGCCAGCCCGGATACCGGCCCGAACACGGGCTGCCGCCACAGCGGCGCCACATCGCCACACGGTCCGCGGGGGAACGGGCCAGGCTGTCCACTCTCCATCCAGCATCATGCGTTCATCGCTGCACTGGTCGACCCGTCAGGCAATGCCTGCGGGGCGCCCGTCGTCGTCCGCGCTCGCCGTCATGGCCGCGCTCGCCTCCCTTTCCGCCCACGCCCAGTCGTCCCCGGACGGCGCCACGCTCACGCCGGTGGTCGTCACGTCCACCCGCACCGCCCAGCCGCTCACCGACGCGCTGGCGGCCACCACGGTGGTGACGCAGGAAGACATTGTCAACTCTCAGGCGCCCGACGTGCGCACGCTGCTGCGCAACCAGGCCGGCGTGGAGTTCTCGACCAGCGGCGGCATGGGCTCGACCACGTCGATCTTCATGCGCGGCGCGAATTCCAACCAGAGCCTGATCCTGATCGACGGGGTGCGGGTGTCGTCGTCGAGCACGGGCATGGCACAGCTCGAGAACATGCTGCCCGACCAGATCGACCATATCGAGGTGGTGCGCGGCAACGTGTCGGCCCTGTACGGCTCCGACGCCATCGGCGGCGTGGTGCAGATCTTCACGAAGAGCGGGGTGGGACAGCAGCCGGGCGGCACGGCGCAGGTCGAGTACGGCACCGACAACACGCGGCGCGCCACCGCCGGTTATGGCGGGCAGGTGGGCGGGACGTCGTTCAACGTCACCGGCTCGGTCTTCAAGACCGATGGCTTCTCGTCGATCAACGCCGCGCAGTGGAACCGCGACAACCCGGACGCCGCCGCCGCCGGCTTCGGCCCCAATCCGGGCCGCAACCCCTACGAGAACCAGAGCGTCTCGGGCCAGTTGCGGCAGCAGTTCACGCCGGACTGGGACGCCGGCCTGGCCGCGTACTACACGAAGGGCAAGACCTCGTACGACGCCACCTTCCTCACGCCGACCGACACCTTGCGCACCGACGGCGAGCTGTACACGGTCTCCGCGTTCGTCAACGGCAAGGTGCTGCCCGACTGGACCACGCACTTCAAGCTGGCGCAGAGCGAGGACCGCAGCCAGAACCTGACCGACGGCGTGCCCGACAGCCTCTTCGTCACCCGCAACCAGCAGTTCAACTGGCAGAACGAGTACGCGCTGGCGCCGCAGCACACGCTGCTGTTCGGCACCGACTACCTGCACCAGGCACTCGCCGCGTCCGACAGCTTCGGCGATAACTTCAGCCCCACGCGCAACGTCTTCTCGGTGTATGGCGGCTATGAGGGCCGCTTCGGTCCCAACCAGATCCAGCTGAACCTGCGCAACGACCACTACTCGGATTTCGGCAACCAGTTCAGCGGCCGCGCCAGCTATGGCTTCGACGTGACGTCCGCGCTCAAGCTGATTGCCAGTGTTAGCAACGCGTTCCGCGCGCCGACCTTCAACGAGCTGTATTTCCCCGGCTTCGGCAATCCGACCCTGCAGCCCGAGCGCGCGAAGTCGGCCGAGGCGGGCGCGCAGTACAAGTCCGACGCGGCGGGCCTGCTGCGCGTAACGGCGTTCGAGACGCGCTACGACAACCTGATCGTCAACGTGGTGCAGCCGAGCGGCCTGTTCCTGCCGATCAACGCCAGCAGGGCCAAGGTGCAGGGCATCGAGACCTCGTGGCGCGCCACGCTGTGGGGCACCGACCTCGGCGCCAGCGTGACCTTCCAGAATCCGGTCGACGAGCAGGCCGACCAGCTCCTGCTGCGCCGCGCGCGCCGCTATGCGGCCTTCGACGCGGCGCGCAACGTCGGCAGCTGGCGCTTCGGCGCCGAGTGGCTGCTGTCGTCGGAGCGCCTCGACTCCGGCTCGCGCACGCTGGGCGGATACGGTATCGTCAACCTCACTGCGCGCTACAACATCGACAAGCAATGGTTCATCGCCGCCCGGGTCGAAAACCTCTTCGACAAGCAATACCAGCTCGCCTACCCCTACAACACGCAGGGCCTGGCCGGCTTCGTGACGCTGGGCTGGCGCCAGCGCTGAGCGCCCGTTTGGAAATTCCCGTCGCCCCCGCGAAGGCGGGGGCCCAGTGTCTTTGCCGGCGGCAGAAACGTCACTGGGTCCCCGCTTCCGCGGGGACGACGGGCGAGATCCTCACGGAAGGACGGCGTGGCTGACGCCCCCCGGGCCCTGCGCCGTCCGACCTTCCGCCATGCGCTGGTCCTCTGGCTAACGCTGGCCGCGGTGGCGGCCATCGTGTTCGCGCTGTCGCTGGCGCTGGGCAGCGTGCGGATCGGGCCCGCGGACCTGTGGCGGGCGCTGTCCGGCAGCGATGCCGCCACCGCCGCCACCACCGCTGGCGCCATCGTCCGCGACCTGCGGCTGCCGCGCGCGGCGGCGGCGTTCGGCTGCGGCGGGCTGCTCGCGCTGTCGGGCGCGCTGATGCAGGTGCTGCTGCGCAATCCGCTGGCCGAGCCCTACGTGCTGGGCGTCTCCGGCGGCGCCTCGGTCGGCGCGCTCGGGGCGATGCTGCTGGTGCTGCCGCTGTGGGCGGTGCAGGCCGGTGCGGCGGCCGGGGCGTTCGGCTCGATGGTGCTGGTGGCGGCGCTGGCGCGGCGCGACCTGCTGCAGCCGCAGGTGCAGGGCGGCCATCACGAGGCCGGCGCGCGCCTGCTGCTGACCGGGGTCATCCTGGCGGCGGGGTGGGGTGCGCTCATCACCCTGATCCTCGCCATCGCCCCCGAATCCGACCTGCGCGGCATGCTGTTCTGGCTGACCGGCGACCTCGGCGGCATCGAGTCGGGCGTGCCCGCCGTCGCCATGCTCGCCGTAGCGCTGCTGTGCGCGATGCCGCTGGCGCGCTCGCTCAACGTGATGCTGCTTGGCGAGACCGTGGCGCAGTCGCTCGGGGTGCGGGTTGGGCGCGTGCGCGGCCTGACCTTCCTGCTTGCCTCGCTGTGCGTGGCGGTGGTCATCACCACGGCGGGGTCGATCGGCTTCGTCGGACTGGTGGTGCCCCATCTGATCCGCCTCGCGTGGGGCAACGACCAGCGCCTGCTGCTGCCCGCCGCCGCGCTGCTCGGCGGTGCCCTGCTGATGGCCGCAGACCTGATCGCCCGGACCGTGATCGCCCCGGCGCAATTGCCGGTGGGTGTGATCACCGCGTTGCTCGGCGTGCCGACTTTCCTTTACCTGCTGCTGCGGAGGCCGCGATGAGCGTGTGGTCCGAGCCGCTTGCCCCGTGCCCGGTGCTGACCTTGCGCGACGTCCACCTGCGCGCCGGCCCGCGCACGCTGGCGGAGGGGCTCGGCCTGACGGTTGAGCCGGGGCAGCTCTGGTGCGTGGTGGGGCCGAACGGCGTGGGCAAGTCCACGCTGATGGCCGTGCTCGCCGGCCTGCGCGCGCCGGACGGTGGCAGCGTGCTGGCGGATGACCGGCCGCTGGCCACGATCCCGCCCGCCGCGCTGGCGCGGCAGCGCGCCTACCTGCCGCAGTCCATCCATGACACCTTCACGATGCCCGTGCGCGAGGCCGTGCGCGTCGGCCGTCATCCACATCTGGGCGGCTGGGGCTGGGGCGGCAGGGACGACGACCGCATCGTCGCCGACGTCATCGACGCCCTCGACCTGACCCCGCTCGCCGGCCGCGACGTGCTGACCCTGTCCGGCGGCGAACGCCAGCGCGCCGCCATTGGCGCGGTGCTGGCCCAGCAGGCCCCGCTCCTGTTGCTCGACGAGCCGGTCTCGCATCTCGACCTGCGCCACCAGATCCAGGTGCTCGACCTGCTCGCCGGCCTCGTGCGCGCCGGGCGCCACGCCGTGGTGACCATCCTGCACGACCTGAACCTGGCGCGCCGCTATGCCACCCACGCCCTGCTGATGGGCGAGGACGGCGAGGCCCGGCACGGCCTTGCCGTCGATGTGCTGACCGCCGAGCGCTGCTCGCAGGCGCTGCGCACGCCCATCGTCAGCGTCAGCGACGGTGCGCACGTCGCGCTGATCGCCAAAGGTCACGGGCGTGGACTATCTTGATGGATAGCATGCGCAGGAAAAGCCCGAAGGAATCCCGGTACACTCCGCGCCCATTACGAGCATTACGAACATTCCGAACATTTCGAAGCCTGACCAGCGAACCACAACCATGCCGTCCCCCTTGCCGTTTCCGCCCATCGCCCCGCTCGACGAAAGCCTGCGCCCGGCGCTCCAGTCCGCCATCGACAACAAGACCAAGCCGCTCGGCGCGCTCGGCCAGCTCGAGAAGCTGGCGCTGCGGATCGGCCTGATCTGCGGCAATACCCGCCCCGAACTGAAGCGGCCCGTGGTGATCGTCTTCGCCGGCGACCACGGCATCACCGAGGCCGGCGTCAGCGCCTATCCCGCCGAGGTGACCGCGCAGATGGTGCGCAACTTCGTTGCCGGCGGCGCCGCCATCAATGTGTTCTCGCGCCTGCACGGCCTCACGCTGGAAGTGGTGGACGCCGGCGTGCGCGCGCCGCTGCCGAACTCGCCGGGGCTGGTGAACAGCCGCATCGCCAACGGCACGCGCAACTTTGCCGACGGCCCGGCCATGACCGCCGACCAGCGCGACACCGCGATGACGGCGGGCATGGCGCGCGTGCTGCGTCATGCGCAGCAGGGCAGCAACGTGATTGCGTTCGGCGAGATGGGCATCGGCAACACCTCGTCGGCCGCCTGCCTGATGAGCCGGCTGACCGGCATTCCGCTGGCCGACTGCGTGGGCCGTGGCGCCGGGCTCGACGACGCCGGCCTCACGCGCAAGCGCGAGGTGCTGGAGAAGGCGATGGCGCGCCATGCCGACGCGGTCGACCCGCTCGACGCGCTGGCCGCGTTCGGCGGCTTCGAGATCGCGATGATGGCCGGCGCCTTCCTGGCCGCCGCCGCGAGCCGCATGGTGATCCTCGTCGACGGCTTCATCGCCTCCGCCGCGCTGCTCGTGGCCAGCCGCATCGATCCCAACGTGTTGCAGTACTGCGTGTTCTCGCACTGCTCGCACGAGCAGGGGCACCGTGCGCTGCTCAAGCATTTCGGCGCCGAGCCGCTGCTCGCCCTCGACCTGCGCCTGGGCGAAGGCACGGGCGCCGCGCTGGCGTGGCCGCTGGTCGCCTCGGCGGTGGCCTTCCTGCGCGACATGGCGACCTTCACGGCCGCGGGCGTGAGCACCGCGGGCCAGTAAACGCCAGGTGGCCGACGAACTCCGCTTCTTCCTGACCGCGCTGGGCTACTTCACGCGCGTGCCGCTGCCCGGCCCGCTGGCGCAATGGGTCGGCTTCGAGCCGCGCTACCTGAACGCGGCGGCTCGCTATTTTCCGCTGGTCGGCCTGCTGATCGGTGCAACCGGTGCGCTCGCCACCTGGGGCGCGCTGCAGTGGTGGCCGCCCGGCGTGGCCGTGCTGCTCGGCATGGCCGTGACGCTCCTGCTGACGGGTGCCTTCCACGAGGACGGGCTGGCCGATTGCGTGGATGCCTTCGGTGGCGGCTATACGCGCGAGGACGTGCTGCGGATCATGCACGACTCGCGCATCGGCGCGTTCGGGGCCATCGCGCTGGTGGTGGCACTGGCGCTCAAGTGGCAATTGCTGGTTGCGCTGTGGGAACGCGGCGGCACGGTCGTCATGCTGGTCGTGCTGGTCGCAACCCATGGCGCCAGCCGGGCGATGGCCGCGAGCTATCTGGCGACGCTCGACTATGTGCGCGCCGAGGGCAAGGCCAAGCCGGTGGCGCAACGGCTGGCCGGCGCCGGCCTCGGCTTTGCGCTGCTGTGCGGGGCGGCGCCGCTGTTCCTCGTCTCGCCTGCTTTCGGGGCGGCCGCGACGGTAGCGCTGGTCGCGCTGCGCCTTGCGCTGGGCCGCTACTTCGTCCGCCGCGTCGGCGGCTACACCGGCGACTGCCTCGGCATGGCGCAGCAACTCGCCGAACTCCTGGTCTACCTGCTGGCTGCCGCATGGACGTGGTCCTGATCCGCCACGCGCCGCCCGACGTGGCGGCCGGTATCTGCTACGGCAGCCTTGACGTGCCGCTCGCCGCACCACCATCCCCGACTCCCGCGCAGATTGCCGCCGCCTTGCCTGCCGTGCCGCCTCACCGCCTGATCGCCAGCCCCATGCGCCGCGCGCAGGAGACCGCGCAAGGCATGCTGGCCGCCTGCGCCGGATTGCCCCCCATCGAAACTGAGCCGTTGCTGCGCGAGATGGATTTCGGGGCGTGGGAGGGGCGCGCCTGGGACGACATCCCTCGCCACGACCTCGATGCCTGGGCCGCCGACCTGCATCACGCCCGCCCGCATGGCGGCGAAAGCGCGGCGCAGGCCGGCGCGCGCGTGATGGCCTGGGCGGAAGGGCTGGACGTGTCGCGCGACGAATGCCTGTGGGTGATCGGCCACGCGGGGCCGATGCGGCTGCTCGTGTCGCAGTGGCTCGGCGTGCCGCTGGCGGCGGCGCTCGGCTGGGAGCTGGGCTACGGCGCGAGCAGTTGCGTCCGGCTCGGGGCGCATGCGCCGCGCCTGCTCTGGTGGAACCGGCAGGCCTGATCAGCGGGGACGCCGGCTCCGCGCCACCTCCAGGTCCTTGCAGAGCATCTCGGCCCCATCCACCACGCGCGGGCCGGCGCGGTCGAGCAGGTCGGCGTCGATGGTGAAGAAATTGCCGCGCGCGACAGCCGTCACCTGCTTCCAGCGCCGCCACATGACGAAGTCCGCCGGCGGCTGGTCCACCGGCGTCGCGCCGGCGCTGGCCGCCAGCATGACTTCCGGGTTGCCCGCCACCACGGCCTCGACCGAGACGGACGGCACGAGCGGCGCCTCGGCGGCGAACAGGTTGCGCCCGCCGCAGAGCGCGAGCACGTCGCTGAACATGTGCTGGCCGTTCAGCGTCAGCAGCGGTTGCTGCCAGATCTGGTAGAAGACCGTGACCGGCGGCCGGCTGGCGTAGGTGGCATGCAACGCCGCCACGCGCTGCCGGAATTGCGCGGCGGTGCGGCGGGCCTCGGTGTCGGTGCCGAGCAGTGTGCCGAGCTTTTCGAGGCTGGCGGCGATATCGTCGAGCCGGCGCGGCTCGCTGGAGAAGATCGGCAGGCCGAGGGCGCGGAGGCGGTCGGTCTGCTGCTGCGCGTTGCCGTGGCGCCAGATCACGATCAGGTCGGGCTTGAGCGCGGCGATGCGTTCGAGGTCGAGCGCGCGGTTGTCGCCCACGCGCGGGATTTGGCGCGCCGGCGGCGGATAGTCGCTGTAGTCGACCGTGCCGACGATGCGGTTGCCGCCGCCCGCCGCATAGAGGAGTTCCGTGGCATGCGGCGCGAGCGAGATGACGCGCCGCGCGGGGTGGGGCAGGGTGATGGTGCGGCCGGCGTCATCCGTCACCGAGACGGCGGCGGAGGCTGGCAGCGACAGGCACAGCGAGATGCCCAGCGAAAGACGCAACGATGTGGCGACGAGGGCCGGCCGGCGCCCCCTCACCATGCCGGATCGTCGCCCTTGACGTTGACGGGGATGCCCGCCACGAGCAGCCGCACGCGGTCGGCGGCGGCGGCGAGCTTCTGGTTCAGGCGGCCGAGTTCGTCGACATAGAAGCGCGTGATGGCGCCCATCTGCACCACGCCGAGGCCGATCTCGTTGGAGACCAGGATGACGTGGCCGGGCAGCGTCGGCAGCGCGGTCAGCAGGGCCTCGATTTCCTCGGAGAAGGCGGCGGGCGGCGTGATCAGGCCGTGCTCGGGATAGCTGCGGCCTTCGGCGAACAGGAGGTTGTTGAGCCAAAGCGTGACGCAGTCCACCACGATGCAGCCGTGGTGGTGCGAGCGGCCGTAGAGCGCGTCGGCGAGGCGCACGGGCGCCTCTACCAGTCCCCATTCGAGCGGACGGCGGGCGCGGTGCAGCGCGATGCGCGCCACCATTTCCTCGTCGCTGGCATCCTCGCGCGCGGTGGCGACGTAGGTGACGCTACCGCCGGTGGCCGCCGCATACTCGGTGGCGAGCTGTTCGGCGTAATGGCTCTTGCCGGAGCGCGCGCCACCGAGCACCAGCGTCAGTTCGCGCGGATGCGCCGGACCGGCCGCATGCGGCTGCGGCGCGGCAGCGGTGGCGGGCGATGGCTTCGTCGCGGGCGCGGTGGCGATGGCGCCGGCGGTGAGGGTGGCTGCGGGTTCCATCCGAGCTATTGTAGCGGCGGCCCGGGCGGTATGCCGGACTCGTCGCCCGGGGCCATAATCCGGCCATGCCGAATCTCACCTCCTTACCGCCCCTGCGCGGAACGCTCATGGTGCAGGGCACCACCTCGGATGCCGGCAAGAGCACGCTGGTGGCCGGCCTGTGCCGCGTGCTGGCCCGCGCCGGCGTGCGCGTGGCGCCGTTCAAGCCGCAGAACATGGCGCTCAACAGCGCGGTCACCGCCGACGGCGGCGAGATCGGCCGCGCGCAGGCGCTGCAGGCCCTGGCGGCAGGGCTTGCGCCGCATACCGACATGAACCCCGTGCTGCTCAAGCCGAGCAGCGACACCGGCGCACAGGTCATCATCCACGGCCGCGCCCGCATGGACCTCGACGCGCGCGCCTATCACGACTACAAGCCCGAGGCGATGCGCGCCGTGCTGGCCTCGCACACGCGGCTGGCGCAGGCGTACGACGTGGTGGTCGTGGAAGGCGCGGGCAGCCCGGCCGAGGTGAACCTGCGCGAGGGCGACATCGCCAACATGGGCTTTGCCGAGGCGGTGGACTGCCCGGTGGTGCTGGTGGCCGACATCGACCGCGGCGGCGTGTTCGCGCATCTGGTCGGCACGCTCGATTGCCTGTCGGAGAGCGAGCGCGCCCGCGTGACGGGCTTCGTCATCAACCGCTTTCGCGGCGACCTGTCGCTGCTCGAACCCGGACTCGACTGGCTGGTGGCGCGCACCGGCAAACCGGTGTTCGGCGTGCTGCCCTACCTGCACGGGCTGCATCTCGACGCCGAGGACGCCATTGTCGATGTGCAACCCGAACGCGGTGCGGGCGACGTGCTGCGGGTGGTGGTGCCGGTGTTCCCGCGCATCGCCAACCATACCGACTTCGACGTGCTGCGCGCCCATCCGCAGGTGGACCTCCGGTTCGTCGGCCCCGGCATGCCGGTTCCGCCCGCCGATCTCGTCATCCTCGCCGGCAGCAAGAGCGTGCGCGCCGACCTCGACTGGCTGCGCGCGCAGGGATGGGACACGGCGCTGCGCCGGCACCTGCGCTATGGCGGCAAGCTGGCCGGTATCTGCGGCGGCATGCAGATGCTCGGGCGCCGGCTGCACGACCCGCAGGGGCTGGAAAGCGCGGCAGGCAGCAGCGACGGGCTTGGCTATTTCGACTACGAGACCACGCTCGCCCCGGACAAGCAGTTGCGGCAGGTCAGCGGCCGGCTGGCGGGCGACGACGGCGCGGCGGTGCGCGGCTACGAGATCCACATGGGCGTGACCACCGGCCCGGCCCTGCAGCGGCCGGCGGTATGGCTGGACGACGGGCAGGGCGGCATGCGCCCCGATGGCGCGCTGTCGGAGGACGGGCAGGTGCTCGCCACCTACGTGCACGGCGTGTTCGACCGGCCCGAAGCCTGCGCCGCGCTGTTGCGCTGGGCAGGATTGCGCGAGGCGGCGGGCGTCGACCTGGGGGCGTTGCGCGAGGCTTCGATCGAACGGCTGGCGGATACGCTGGCCGCGCACCTCGACCTGCCGGCGCTCTTTCGGCCTTTGGTTCAGGCCTCGAATCAGGTCTGACGCGGCGCCAGTCGCGCCACCAGCGCCGGCACATCCGTCCACGTCACGCGCCGCACCGGCACGACCACGTTCGCGCCCGGGAAGGTGTCGTCGAACGCGTCCGATTCCGTACCGCCGATGCGCCGGTAGAACTCGCGCGCCTGCGTGTTGCCGTCGAGCACATACAGGAAGAGCGGCCGCCCCGGCCAGCCGTCCGCGACGCGCCGCGCACACTGTTCCAGCATCAGCTTGCCGAGGCCGTGGCCCTGGAAGGCGGTGAGAACGTGCAGGTTGTCGAGGTAGATGCCAAGCCCGGGCTCCGACCCGGGCATCAGGCAACTGAAGCCGGCAGGCGCGCCATCGACCCGGGCCAGCGTGACCTCCAGTGGCGCCTCGGCGCCATCCAGCAGGCGGGCGCGCCACGTGGCGCGGCGCTCGGCGGCGGCCTGGTGGGCGAGATAGTCGGCGGGAAGCAGGCCGGGGTAGGTGTGCTGCCAGCTTCGGGTGTGGATGTCGGCGATGGTGTCGGCGATTCCTTCGTCGCGGAGGCTGGTGACGGGCTGCAGGTCGATGCGGGGCATGGCGGATGGGCAAGGATGCGATCCCCGGATTTTGCCGCATCGGCGGGCAGCGTCCTGATAAGATTGCGAATCTTTCTCATACGCAATAGCGGGTTCCCCCACACGCCCCGCCACATCCCCATGGTTTCCGGCCGCCTGCGCCACTTCCTGGTCAAGCTCCATCTGTACCTGGCCCTGAGCTTCGGGCTGATCTTCGTGCTGCTCGGCCTGACCGGCACGGCCATCGCCTGGCGTGACGAACTCGACGCCCTGCTCAATCCCGACCTGCTGCGCGCCTCGGCCCCGGTCCCGTTGCCGCCCGATGCCGCGACCGTGCAGGCGGTGGTTGCGACGCTGCAGGCCGACAAGGCCTACGGCCGCCCGAACGGACTTGCGCTGCCGCTGGAGCCGGATGGCGTTTTCGTCGCCTCGTACCCGGTGAAGGGCGAGAAAGGCGGGGAGGGCCGCTCGCGGCAGGTCATGGTCGATCCCGCCACGCTCACGGTGCGCGGCGAGCGGATCTGGGGCGAGCCGGGGCTGTCGCGCCGGCAGCTGATGCCGACGCTGTTCCACCTGCACCGCTACCTGCTCTCCGGCGAGACCGGCAAGACCGTGACCGGCGTGACCGGCATGATGGTGCTCGTGCTCGTGCTGGCCGGTTTGACGATCTGGGCGCCGCGTCCGCGCTGGCAGTCGCTGCGGCAGTCGGTGACGGTGCGGTTCGGCGGGTCATGGTCGCGGCTGACCTACACGCTGCATCGCGCGGCGGGCTTCTTCCTCGCCCCGGTCATGCTCTGCACGGCGTTCTCGGGCTGGTACATGAACCTGCCGAAATGGGTCACGCCCGTCATCGCGAGCGTGATGACGGTGAGCCCGCAGGCCAGGCCGTCGTCGTCCGCGCCCGCGCCGGACGCGAAGCCGCTCGATGCCGGCCAGATCGTGCTGGCGGCGCGCGCCGGGTATCCCGACGCGGCGGTCACCCGCCTCAGCTTCCCGCGCAAGCCGGCCGATGCCTGGGAAGTGCGCCTGCGGCAACCCGGCGAACTGCGCCAGGACAGCGGCGCCACGCGCCTGTGGCTCGATGCCTATACCGGCCGCCGCCTGGGCGTGCGCGATCCCCACCACGCCGCGGCGGGCGATACGTTCATCAACTGGATGTACCCGCTGCACACCGGCAAGGCCTTCGGCGTGCCGGGCCGGCTGTTCATCACCCTGTTCGGGCTGACGCCGCTGATGTTCGCGGTGACGGGTCTGCTGGTGTGGTTCAAGCGCCGGCGCGGGCACCGGCGTCATGCGCAGAAGGAGCAGGCGCGCCACGCGGGCGCGCTGCCTTCCGATCCTCCCGATCCCGCCGCTGCCGGCTCGGCAACGGCAGGCGGCAGGGACTGACGGGGAGCAAGCCTCGAAGGATCAGATCTCGAGGTTGTCGATCAGGCGCGTGGCGCCGAGCTTGGCGGCGGTCAGGATCACCAGCGGCTCGCCGGCGGCGAATTCCTCGCGGGTCGGCGGCTGCAGGTTGATGCGCTTGCGCACGGCGACGTAGTCCGGCTTCCAGCCGCGCTGGGTCAGGCGGGCCAGGGCATCGGCTTCCACGCGGGCCAGGTCGGTGGCGGCACGGTCGCTGCCGAGCACTTCGTCGCGTACGTCATGCAGCGTGCGGTAGAGCTGCGGCGCCTCGGCGCGCTCGTCGCGGGTCAGGTACCGGTTGCGCGAGGACAGCGCGAGGCCGTCGTCGTCACGCACGGTCTCGGCCGGGATGATGTCGATCGGCAGCGCGAACTGCCGGACCATGCTGCGCACGATCATCAACTGCTGGTAGTCCTTCTTGCCGAACACGGCCACGCGCGGCTGCGCGCAGCAGAACAGCTTCATCACCACCGTGCACACGCCCTTGAAGAAGCCCGGGCGGAACTCGCCTTCGAGGATGTCGCCCAGGTCGTGCGGCGGCTCGACGCGGTATTCCTGCGGCACCGGGTACATGTCGGACTCGGTCGGCGCGAACAGCACGTAGACGCCCTCCTTCTGCAGCTTCTCGATGTCATCCTGCAGCGTGCGCGGGTATTTGTCGAAGTCCTCGTTCGGGCCAAATTGCAGGCGGTTCACGAAGATCGACGCCACCACCGGGTCGCCGTGCTGGCGCGCCAGCCGCATCAGCGACAGGTGGCCTTCGTGCAGGTTGCCCATGGTGGGCACGAAGGCGGCGCGGTTCTGACCGCGCAGCTGGTCGCGCAATTCTTGGATGGAGGAGATGACTTTCATGTGGGGGTCTTGCTGTCTCAGGGGTTCGCGGCGCCTCCGGGTCCGGTCTTGGCCGGGCGTTTCTGCGAGGTGTCGGCGGAAAAGGGTCGGTAGGCCTCAGGTGGGCGCTCAGGTGGGCTGGTAGGCGAGCCGCACGTAGATCGGCGCGAACGGCTCGGCCTGCGTGATTTCCAGCAGGGCCTCGCGCGCCAGTTCCAGCATGGCGATGAAGTTCACCACCACCACGGGCACGCCCTTGCCGGAGCGGATGGCGTCCTCGAACAGTTCCGAGAACTCCATGAAGCGGGCATGCTGCAACCGGCGCAGGATCTGGCTCATATGCTCGCGCACGGACAGTTCCTCGCGCGAGATCCGGTGGTGCTGGTTGAGCCGCGCGCGCTTGAGCACGTCGGCCCAGGCGGTCTGCAGGTCGACCGTCTCGACGTCCGGGAAGCGCGGCGACAGGCTCTGCTCGACATAGACCTGCGAGCGGAGGAAGTCGCGCCCGAGCTGCGGCACATGGTCGAGCCGCTGGGCGGCCAGCTTCATCTGCTCGTATTCCAGCAGGCGGCGCACCAGTTCGGCGCGCGGGTCCTCGGCGTCGTCGTCGCTGTCGGCCTTCTTCACCGGCAGCAGCATGCGCGACTTGATCTCGATCAGCATGGCCGCCATCAGCAGGTACTCGGCCGCCAGCTCCAGGTTGGTCTTGCGGATCTGCTCGACGTATTGCAGGTACTGGTTGGTGACCTGCGACATCGGGATGTCGAGCACGTTGAAGTTCTGCCTGCGGATCAGGTACAGCAGCAGGTCGAGCGGGCCCTCGAAGGCTTCGAGGAACACTTCCAGCGCGTCGGGCGGGATGTACAGGTCCTGCGGGAGCTTGAAGAGCGGCTCGCCGTACAGGCGCGCGAAGGCCATGCCGTCGACCACGTCCGCCGGTCCGCCGGTGGAAGTGCTGGATGCGACGCTTGGCAATTCGACCGCCAGCTGCAGTTTGTCCTGTTCGCTCATGCTCGTCGGCCGGACGGTCGCGGAGGAGGGGGCGCCGGGATCGGTGGCGGGATCGGCTGGGATCAGTTGTCCAGCGAGTACACGTATGGCTTTTGCGGCACGCGCGAGACGTTGGCGCGGCTGCGTTCGTCGAGGTCGATCGGGGCCTTGTCCCACAGCAGGCCACGGCCTTCGCGCTGTTCGGCGTCGAGGGTGGGGTTCTCCTGCTTGAGCTGCTTCAGGAACTGGGTGATTTCCGATTCGTACAAGGCCATGATGCGAATCCTGCTTGGGTTGGCGTGTGGGTGGGATGTCCCGGGGGGACAGTTGGGTCAGGATTTTACCGTATCGGCGGTGTTCTCCATGGCAAATAACGGGGTGTTCCGCGCAATGAGCGCCCGATGATCGCGCAATGAAGGCGAAGTCGCCGGGAAGTCGCCGCGAGGTCGCCGGGAAGGGCGCGGCAAGAAATTGTTCCGGACCAGGTGCCCGGACGCGCCATAACCCCCCGGACGGCCGCATGCCTGTGGTCAAATATCGACTTTGCGCCTGCCAGGAGGGAAGCATCCTCGACTCGTGCCGTCCGGCCCTGACCCCCGCCGCCAGTCCTGACGGGACGCCCGGGCGCCTGCTGCGGGCGCTCGCGCTCGCCGCCTGCCTGCTGCCGGGTGCCCATGCCGCCGCCTACGAGGTCAAGGTCGATGCCCCCAAGCCGCTGCGCGGCATCTTCGAGGAGCACCTGGACCTGGCGCGCTACAAGGACCGCAAGGACCTGTCGCCCGAGCAGTTCAACTACATGGTGGAGACGGTCGGCGAGCAGGTCCGGCAGTTCTCGTCGACCGAGGGCTATTTCGATCCGGAGACCAAGGTCCGCGTGGAGGGGGCGGTGGAGGGCGAGGGCAGCGACGCGAAGGACCACCGGACGGTCTACATCACCGTCGATCCCGGCGCGCGGACCCTGATCCGCAACGTCGACGTCAGCGTGACCGGCCCGGCGGCTACGCGCTCGCCGGAGCAGGTCGAGGAAGTCAGGCGCAAGTGGGGCCTGCCGGCAGGCGAGCCGTTCCGGCAGGAGGACTGGGACAAGGCGAAGACGGATGCCCTGGTCGCCCTGCAGAGCCGCAGCTACTACAGCGCGAAGCTGGCCAGCTCGCAGGCGCGCATCGAGCCCGACGAGCACGCCGCCGACCTGCGCGCCAGCTACGACAGCGGCCCGGCCTACGTGCTGGGGCCGCTCACCGTCAGCGGCACGCGCCGCTATCCCGAGCAGATCGTGCGCAACGTCAATCCGCTCAACGTGGGCGAGCCCTACCGGGTGGAGCGCCTGCTGGAGCTGCAGCGCGCGATCCAGAACCAGCCGTATTACTCCAACGTGCAGGTGGACCTCGAGGCGCCGGACGATCCGGCCGCCGCCGCCGTCGACGGGGTGGTCACGGCGCCGGTCTCGGTCAAGGTGCGCGAATACCCGCCGCACCGGCTGACCTCCGGCGTGGGCTTTACCACCGACACCGGCGCGCAGGTCCAGGGCCGCTACGCGTACTACAACCTGTTCAACCGCGCCTGGGTGTTCGACTCGCAGGCCAGCGTGGAACAGAAGCGCCAGTACGCCTTCCTCGAGACGGCCATGCCGCCCGACGGCCAGACCTACCGCAACAGCCTCTACGGCAGCTACGAGCGCACCCTCGACGTGGAGAACACCGACACCACGAGCTGGCGCGCCGGCCTGAAGCGCTCCCGCTCGCGCGAGACCTACGACACCACGATCTCGCTCGATTTCTACTACGACAACCTCATTCCCGAGGGCCAGCAGGCACAGATCAGCAAGGCGCTGGTGCCGGCCTTCGCCTGGACGCGGCGCGACGTGGACAGCCTCGTCTTCCCCCGGCGCGGCAACGTCATCAACACCCAGATCGGCGTGGCCGCCAAGGGACTGCTGAGCGACGCCACCTTCGTGCGGATGTACGGCCGCATCCGGCAATACGTGCCGGTGGGCAACCGCGACCTCGTCGTCGCCCGCCTCGAACTCGGCGCCGACCTGAGCGGCGACAGCGCCAGCCAGATCCCGGCCACGCTGCGCTTCCGCGCGGGCGGCACCGATTCCGTGCGCGGCTATTCCTACCAGTCGATCGGGACGCAGAGCGGATCCTCCGTGCTGCCGGCCAAGTACCTCGCCACGGCCAGCCTCGAATACCAGTACTGGTTCCAGCCGGAGTGGGGCGCGGCGGTGTTCTGGGACGTCGGCACCGCGCCCGACAACCTGCATGACGTGCGGCTGTTCAACGGCGTGGGCGTGGGCGCGCGCTGGCGCACCCCGGTCGGACGGGTGCAGCTCGACGTGGGCTACGGCATCGAGGAACACCAGTTCCGTCCGCATATCTCGCTGGGGGTGGCGTTCTGATGAGCGCGCACGACATGCCCCCCGTGCCGCGCGGCGGCAGCGAACCCCCGGCGCCGCGCCGCCGGCGCCGCGTCTGGCGCGTGCTCGCCTGGGCGGCGGCGGTGCCGCTGGTGCTCGTCCTCCTTCTTGCCACGGTGGTCGTGCTGGCGTTGCGCACCGAGGGCGGCACGCGGCATGTGTGGTCGCTCGCCACGCGGCTGTCGGCCGGCACGCTGTCGGGCCAGTTCGACGGCGGCACCGTGGCGCACGGGCTGCGGCTGCGCAACGTGGTATTCGCCAGCGGGCAGACGCGGGTGACGGTCGACCGGGCCGAGGGAAGCTGGGAGGCGAGCTGGTCGCCCTTGCATTTGCATGTGGCATGGCTGCGGGTGGGCAAGGTCGATGTGCGGCTGGGGCCGTCGAAGCCGGGCGGGACGCCGGCGCAGATGCCGCACTCGCTCGAACTGCCGCTGGCGATCGACGTGGACGCCCTGAGGCTCGAACAGCTCTCGCTGCTGGAGGCGGGCCCCACCGCCACGCCGATGGTGTTTTCGGGCCTGTCCGGCGGGCTGCATACCGACGGCGCCTCGCACCGCGTCGCCATCGACAGCCTCGTCACGCCGTGGGGCAAGCTTGCCGCCACCGGGCAGATCGGCGGCCGGGCGCCGTTCCCGCTGCGGCTCGACGCGCTGCTGGAAGGCCGCTGGGAGAAGGAGTCCTTTACCGTCACGGCCAATGCCGAGGGCTCGCTGCAGAAGCTCGGCGTGCGCGCCGAGGCGAGCGGCGAACGCATCCGCGCCCGGGCCACCGGCGAGTTCACGCCGTTCGGGCCGGTGCCGTTTACGCAGCTGATGGTCGACGGCGAGCGCATCAACCCGCGCCTGTTCAGTCCGTCGGCGCCGCAGGCCAGCCTGGATGTGCATGCCGAGTTGAGCCCGGTCGGCGAGGCCGTCCCGCCAGCGTCCGCCAAAGCGGGAGCGTCGGGCCCCGCTGCCACGCCGGCCAGCCCGGGCCTGACCGTCGCGGGCAACATCACGGTACGCAACGCCGAGGCCGGTCCGCTCGACAAGGAGCGCCTGCCCGTGCAGAGCGTGCAGGCCCATGTCGAGGTCAGCGAGCACACGCAGGTGGTGCGCAACCTGCGCGTCGGCCTGGTCAACGGCGGCGAGATCACCGGCGGCGGCAGCCTGCACGAGGGACGCGGCGGTTTCGACCTCGACGTGAAGAAGCTCGACCCCGCCATCTTTGCCGCGCAGCTCAATCGCGCGGCGCTGTCGGGCCCGGTCGTCCTGCGGCTGGAGCCGGGCCGGCAAAGCGTGGCGCTCAACCTGATCGGCGGCGACCTCAAGCTGTTTGCCGACGCCAGCCTCGAGCAGGACGCCCTGCGCCTCGCCTCGCTGCGCGCCACGCTGGGGCCGGGCACGCTCACCGCCGAAGGCACGCTCGGCCTGAAGGACAAGCAGGCGTTCGACTTCAAGGGCAAGCTGGCCGACTTCGACCCATCGCGGCTCGCCAAGGTGGCGGCGGGCCGCATCAATGGCGACTTCAGCGCCACCGGCACGCTCGCACCGCCGCTGCGCGCCGCCGTCGACTTCACGCTGCGCGACAGCGTCTATGCCGACCTGCCCATGACCGGCGCCGGCAAGGTGCAGCTCGCCGGCGAGCGGCTGCTGCCGAGCGAGGCGTCAATTTCCATGGCCGGCAACCAGGTCGACCTGCGCGGCAGCTTCGGCGGTCCGGGCGATCACCTGAAGGTCGTCGTCGACGCACCGCAACTGGAACGGCTCAAGTTCGGCGTGGCAGGGCGCCTCAAGCTCGACGCCGACGTGACCGGCAACCTCAGTCGGCCGGAAATCGTGGGCGAATACAGCGCCCAATCGCTCGTCGTCGGCCCGCACAAGGTGGCGAGCGCCAGCGGCCACGCCGAACTGCGCGGCGGGGCGAACGGGCCGGCCTCGGCCACGCTGTCGGCGCAACTGTCGGTGCGCGACTACAGCGGGCCGGAGGCCGCCATCCACACGCTGGACGCCACGCTGGCGGGCACGCAGGCCAGCCATACCTTCGATGCGAAGGCCGCCGGCACGGCGCACGGGCGGCCGCTGCAGCTGGCGCTGTCGGGGCAGGGCGCGTGGCAGGACCAGAGCTGGAACGGTACGCTGCGCACGCTCGATGCGCAGGGCGGCACGCGGCTGCACCTGGCCTCGCCGGTGCAGGTACTCGTGGCCGATCAGCGCGTGCGCCTGGGCGCCACGCACCTGCAGTTCGAGCGCGCCACCATGACCGTCGATAACCTCGACTGGGACCATGGCCGCATCCGCTCGCAAGGCACGCTCGACGGCCTGCAGGTGGGCCGCGTGCTCGAACTGGTGGAGACGCTGACCGGCACCGCGCCGCCGGTGCGCTCCGACCTCGTCATCGACGGCCGCTGGAATTTCGCGCTGGCCGAGACCGCCAGCGGCTTTGTCGAACTGAAGCGCCGCAGCGGCGACGTGACCGTCAACGCCGGGCGGGGCAGCACGGCCCTCGGGCTGGGCGAGACCGCGCTGCGTGCCGAGTTCGCCGGCGCGCGCGTGACGCTGCGCGGCGGCACGCAAGCCACGCGCATCGGCAAGGTGGCGGTGGATGCGTCGGCGGGCCTCGTCAGCGAAGCCGGTTTGCTAACCGTCGGCCCGGCTTCGACGCTGGCCGGCAAGGTTACCGCCGACATCCCGCGCCTGAAGACGCTGGAAGGACTGGTCGGCCCGCAATACGCCTTCGAGGGGCGGCTCGCGACGGCCATCCAGCTGGGCGGCACGGTGGGCGCGCCCAGGCTGACCGGGACCATCGACGGCGACGACCTGGCCATCACGCTCTACGACGAAGGCCTGCGCCTGACCGACGGCGTGGTGCGCGTGGCGCTGGAGCAGGACGTCATCCAGCTCAAGCAGGTGGAATTCCGCGGCGGCGACGGCCGTATTTCCGCCACGGGCGACATCAAGCTCGGCGAGGCCAATCCCGCCATCACCGCCCGGATCGTCGCCGACAAGCTGCAGTTGTTCGCCAGCCCGCAGCGGACGCTGATCGTCTCGGGCGAGGCCGGCATCGCCAACGAGAACCGGCAGCTGGTGATCCGCGGCAAGTTCCGCGTGGACCGCGCGCTGTTCGACCTGCCCAAGGCCGGCGCGCCGGAACTGGGCGACGACGTGGTCGTGGTGCGCCGCAAGGACCAGCGCGAGATCAAGACGGCCGCCACGACGTCAGCCGAGGACAAGCCGGCCAGCCGCTTCAGCCCGGTGATCGACGTGACGATCGACCTCGGCAGCGACTTCCGCTTCCGCGGCGCCGGCGCCGACCTGCTGCTGGCCGGCCAGCTTGGGCTCAAGAGCGAGCCGCTTTCGCCGCTGCGCGCCACCGGCACCGTGCGCGTGGTCGACGGCACCTACGAGGCCTTCGGCCGCAAGCTCGCCATCGAGCGCGGCGTGGTCAACTTCAACGGCCCGGTGGACAATCCGAACCTGAATATCCGCGCCATGCGCCAGAACCAGGAAGTGGTGGCGGGCGTGGAGGTGACCGGCACCGTGCGGCTGCCGCGCGTGCGGCTCGTGTCGGAGCCCAATGTGCCGGACGAGGACAAGCTGTCGTGGCTGATGTTCGGCTACGGCGCGGAAAGCAACGGCACCACCGGCCAGCGCCAGACGGGCGGGTCGGCGCTGGGCGGCGCGGCCATCGGGCTGATCGGCGGCCGCGCGGGCAAGAGCGTGGTGCAGCATTTCGGTATCGACGAATTCTCGATCGGGCCGAGTACCGCCGGCCTGAACGAACAGCAGGTGGTCAGCGTCGGCAAGGCCCTGACCGACCAGATCTCGGTCGGCTACGAGCAGAGCCTGACGTCCGCCGCCAACGTGGTGAAGCTGACGTGGGCGTTTTCGCGGCGCTGGTCGATCATCGCCAAGGGCGGGTCGATCAACGGGTTGTCGGTGCTGTTCAACCGGCGCTTCAGTTCCTGGGGCGATCTCTTCGGCGGATCGGCCGAGGCAAGGAGGAGACGTGATGGAAATCCGGAAGCAGAGGGCGAGGCGCCCGCATCGGCCTCGGAAGTGGTGGCCGAGCCCATCAAGCGCTGATCAACCATTCTTCGTACCGCCAGGACGCCTCGCCGCCATGGGACTGCTCGCCTCCATCCTCGCGCTGTTCGGCTGCGACCAGCGCAAAGTCGACGAAGCCGTGCAGAAGGCCGGCGAGAAGGCCCGCTCGGCGTGGAATACGATCAAGCCCGACAGTGAACTGTTCCGCGGCATCGCGACCGGCCAGTCCACCGAGGCCGACGTGCTGCGGCAGGCCGGCAAGCCGGAGATCGTCTGGGAAGAGGAAAGCGGCGAGCGCCGGCTCGAATACCCGCGCGGTCCCGAGGGCGGCACCACGTGGATGGTGACCATCGGCGCCGATGGCCGGGTGGCGCGCATCGAGCAGGTGCTGACGGCGGACAACTTCGCGCGCATCCGGCCGGGCATGAGCCAGGACAGCGTGCGGCGGCTGCTGGGCAAGCCGACCAAGGTGGAGAAGTTCGCCCTCAAGCGCGAGGAGGTGTGGGGCTACCGCTGGTGGGAGCAGCCGCAGGAGCGCGCCTTCTTCAACGTCCACTTCAATGAGCAGGGCACCGTGACGACGACCTCGCGCAGCGACGATCCGTCGAAGTCCGGAGGCTGAACCCCGTCTGCCGCACGGGGTGGGTTGCCACAGCCTGCCATGTTGCGCCACAGGGTGCTGGCGGGCCGCGCAAGCCAGTGCCGCGCCGGCCCGGAACGGGCTATGCTCGCGGCATCGTTCCCCGCGCGATGGCCTCGACCCTCTCATGCCGGACGTTCCCGTCTCCTCCACGACCTCCCGCAAGGCTGGGGCCGCGCCGCACCGGCGCGCCTCGTTGCGCGACCTCGCGCAACGCCATCCGCGCGGCACGGCCTTCGTCTTGTTCGCCGTGCTGGCGGCGGTCGTGCTGGGGCTCGTCACGCGTGACCTGGCCATGCTGCGCGGCCGGGCGTGGCGGCAGCAGGAGCGCGATATTGCCCTGCGGGCCAGCAACATCGACACCAGCGTGCAGGCCGGCGTGGGCGAGCTGCAGTTCCTGCGCAGCACGGCGGAGCAGGTGATGGCGCAGCGCTTCGGCGCCGGCCTGCTGGCGACGGAGCCGGCGCTCGCCGTGGCCTATGCCGCGCGCAACGCGCCGGAATGGTCGATGCCCGTCGCGCCCGGCGACGTGCCGGTGGTCGGCGTCGGGCCTGCCGTACTGGAGGGCATGCCCGGATTCGCGCGCCGCGATGCCGACCTGCCGTCCGATCTCTTCATGGCGCGCCTCTTCAGCGAGGTGCTCGGCCATATCGTCGAGCAGCATCCGCTCACCGGCCGGGCGGTCTTCGTCTCCGCCAACGGGTTCTACAGCGCCGTGCCGCCGCTGGCCGGCGAGGCGCCGTCGGCGGCCTTGCGCCGGCTGGCCGCGCGCCCGTACTTCCGCGACGCGCTGCCCGACCGCAACCCCGGCCGCGCCGTCGTCTGGGGTCCGCCGGAGCCTGACGCGGCAAGCGGGCAGCCGGTGGTGGGCTTCGGCGTGCCGGTCTACGTGGGCAACCGCTTTCGCGGCGTGGTGGTCTCGTACGCGCGGCTCGGCTACCTGCAGCAACTGCAGGCGCGGGCCGGCGGGGAGGACGAACCGACGCTGCTGTTCGACCGCCAGGGCGACGTGCTGGGCGCCACCGGCATCGACACGAGTTCCGAGGCGTTGCTGCTGGCCGACCTGCGTGCGGCACAGGCCCGCCTCGACCCCGCCGCCGAGGCGGGCCTGGACAGGCTGCCGGACGGCTCGCAGTACCTGTACCGGCGTATTGCCACGCCGCAGTGGCTGCTGGTCGACCCGGTCGTGCGCGGGGCGGGCTGGTGGGAGCTGCTGCGGACGGCGTCGCCGATGCTGGTGGCCTCGTCGGTGCTGGTGGTCGTGCTGCTCGGCGCGACGCTGCGCATGGCCGTGGTGCTGTTCCGCCAGCAACTGCTGCTGCAGGAGCACCTGCGCGACCAGGCGCGGCGCGACCCGCTCACCGGGCTCGCCAACCGGCGCCGCTTCGAGGAAGTGCTGGCGCGCGCCGGCGAGGAGGCGGCCGGGCGCGGCCGTGCGCTGGCTCTGGTCGCTCTCGACATCGACTACTTCAAGCGTATCAACGACAACTGGGGCCACGCCACCGGCGACGCCGTGCTGCGCGCGCTGGCGGCCGTCTGCGCGCAGAACGTGCGCGGCTCGGACGTCGTGGCGCGGCTCGGCGGCGAGGAATTCGCGGTGGTGATGCCGGGCGCGGCGCTGGCGGATGCCGTCTCCCTGGCGGAGCGGCTGCGCGCGGCGGTCGAGGCGATGCACTGCGTGCCGGTCGACGACGCCGGGCGTCCGCTGGCGGATGGCGGCCCGGTGCCGGTCACGTCCTCCTTCGGCGTGGCCGAATGCCAGGCGGACGGGCTCGCCTCGGTCGACGCGCTGCTGCCGCTGGCCGACCGCCGGCTCTACGCGGCCAAGACGGGCGGGCGCAATCGCGTGGTCGCCGGGTGATCGCCGGTTGATTGCCGGGTGATCGCAATTCTTCCATTTTTCCACTTCTCGTGCTCCCTGTGATGCCGTAAAGGCCACACGCCGGTAGACTAGGCTGCCGTGGCGCCGCCAGGCACGACGCCATTTCCACGACTCCAACAGAACCTGATCGGGAGATTCCGGGTATGCAATCCACAGGGTCCCAGGCAACGCCGACTTACCGTCACGAGGTCGAATTCACGCTGGGCAACGGCGGCGGTCCCAATGGTCCGAACGGTCCGGGCGAGCCCGACGGCGGCCCCGGCCGCTACGTGCCACCGCGCCCGCTGCGCATGCGCTTCACCGGCGACGGCTGGGAGTACTTCGGCATCTGGTCCGTCAACGTCCTGCTGTCGGTGCTGACGCTGGGCATCTACTCCGCGTGGGCCAAGGTGCGGACCATGCGGTTCTTCTACCACCACACGCGGCTCGACGATGCCGGGTTCGACTACCACGGCAGTCCGACCGCCATCCTGAAGGGGCGCGCCATCGTGTTCGGCGTGGCGCTGGTCGCGCAGATGGCGGGCGCCGTCCATCCGGCGCTGGCCGGCCTGGCGACGATCGCTGTGGCCGCCATCTTCCCGCTGCTGCTGGTGCGCTCGCTGCGCTTCCGCATGGCCAACACGAGCTATCGCGGCCTGCGCTTCGCCTTCACCGGCCAGGATGCCGGGGGCTACAAGGTGTTCATGCTATGGCCGCTGCTGGCCGCCGTGTCACTGTACACACTGGCGCCGGTGGCCCACCAGCGCCTGAAGGCCTACCAGCACAACCACGCGCGCTTCGGCACCACGCCGTTCTCGTTCGACGCCGGCGCCAGCCAGTTCTACGGGCTCTACCTGCGCACCTTCGGCCTGTCGCTGCTGGCGGGAATTGTGGCGGCCGTGGCGGCGGGCGTGCTGCACCTGCTGGCCGGCAGGCCGGGCGGCATCGGCGGCGGCGTGATCCTGTCGTTCGGCACGATGCTCGTCTTCTTCGTGCTGATGGCCGGGGTGGGTGCGTATTTCATGGCGGGCGCGCAGAACCTGGTATGGAACCACACGAAGCTCGGGGAGCACGCATTCTCCAGCACCGTGAAGGCCGGCCCGCTTTGCGCGATCTACGCCACCAACGCGATCGCCGTCTTGCTGACGCTCGGCCTGTTCCTGCCTTTCGCCCGCGTGCGCGCCACGCGCTACCGCGTCGAGAGCATGACCCTGCTGGCGGCCCAGCCGCTCGACACCTTCGTGGCCGGCGAGAGCCAGCAGGTCGCGGCGCTCGGCGATGCGGCGGCGGACTGGTACGACATCGACATTGCGCTCTGAGCCCATGGTTGCCGCCAACTATTTCGATGGCCACTCCTCGCGCGCCTGGCCGGTCACGCTGACCGTGGCCGGGCGCGAGGCGGTGCTGCAGGGCGCCGACGGCCACGAGCTGCGCCGCGCGCCGCTGACCGCCATGCGCGTGTCGGAACGGCTTGGGAGTGCGCCACGCCTGGTCACCTTTCCGGACGGTGCCTTCTGCGAAGTGGCCGATCACGCCGGCTTCGACGCCATGCTGCATGCCACGGGGTACCACGAGGGCTGGGTGGCGCGGGCGCAGAACAGCCCCCGCCATGCGCTGATGGCCGCGGCGGGCCTGATCGTCTCGCTGGCGGTGGCCTACTGGATCGTGCTGCCGTGGATGGCGGGCGTGGTGGCGCGCAGCGTGCCGGCGCCGGTCGAGGCCCGCATCGGGCAGGCCACGCTCGACAGCCTCGATCGCGGCCTGCTGGGACCGTCACGGCTGCCCGCGGCCGAGCAGGCGCGCATCCGCGCCGGGTTCACCAGCCTGTCGCGGCCCGACGATCCCTCGCACGACTACCGGATCCTGTTCCGGCACGGCGGCGATCTCGGCGCCAACGCGCTGGCGCTGCCGGGCGGCACCATCGTCGTCACCGACGAACTGGTGGCGCTGGCTGGCAACGGCGCGGGGCTGATGGGCGTGCTGGCGCACGAGGCGGGTCACGTCGCGGAGCGCCACGGCCTGCAGCAGATCGTGCAGGCGTCGGCCGTGGGCGCCGCGGCGGCCTATGTGTTCGGGGACTATTCGAGCCTGCTGGCGGGCGTGTCGGGCGCGATGCTGTCGATGCGCTATTCACGCGAGCACGAGCGCGAGGCCGACGACTACGCCATCGCGGTGATGCGCCGCAACCGGCTGCCGACCGGCGACCTGGCGGACGTACTGGAGAAGCTGGAAGCCAGCCACGGCGGTGGCGGCGAGAAAGGAAAGCAGGGGGAGAAGAAGGACGCGCCGGACTTCTTCTCGACCCACCCGCTCACGCACGAGCGGATCGAGGCCTTGCGGCGGGGCGGGGATTGAAGGCTTTCTTGCTCCCCTCTCCCGCGAGCGGGAGAGGGGTTGGGGGCGGGCGGCGGGTTTGCTCCCCTCTCCCTGAGGGAGAGGGAGAACACCGCAGGCCAATCAGCTGATCCGCATCCCCGGCACCGCGCCTTCGTGCGGTTCCAGGATCCACAGCCCCGGGTTGGCCTTCTCGTCCGCCGCCGACGCCGCCAGCACCATCCCCTCGGACATGCCGAACTTCATCTTGCGCGGGGCGAGATTGGCCACCACCACGGTCAGCTTGCCCACCAGCTGCTCCGGCGTGTAGGCCGACTGGATGCCCGAGAACACGTTGCGGGTCTTGCCTTCGCCGACGTCCAGCGTCAGCTGCAGCAGCTTGTTCGAACCGTCCACCTTCTTGCACTCGACGATCTTCGCCACGCGCAGGTCGACCTTGACGAAATCGTCGATGGTGATGGTCTCGGCGATCGGCTCGATGGTCGCCGCAGCGGAGGCCGCCGGTTCGGCCGTGGCCTGCAGCGAGTCGCGGTTGGCGGCCAGCAGGGCGTCGACCTGCTTGGCGTCCACGCGCGTCATCAGGTGCGCATACGGCTGGATCGGCTTGCCGGCCGACAGCTGGCGGTCGATGGCGCGCCAGTCCATCGGCTCGATATTGAGGAAGCGCTCGACGGCGGCGGCCACGTTGGGTACCACGGGCTTCAGGTAGATCGTCAGCAGGCGGAACGCTTCCAGCGAGACCGAGCAGGCGGCGTGCAGCTCGGCGCGCTTGTTCTCGTCCTTGGCCAGTTCCCACGGCTTCTCGGTGTCGACGAAGGCGTTGACCGCGGCGGTCAGCTCCATCACCTGGCGCAGCGCCTTGCTGTACTCGCGGCTCTCGTACAGGTGGGCGACCTGCGGCGCGGCCTCGCGCAGCTGCTTGAGCAGCGGATGGGCGAGGGCGGCGTCATCGACCTTGCCGTCGAAGCGCTTCACGAGGAAGCCCGCCGCGCGGCTGGCGATATTGACGTACTTGCCGATCAGGTCGCTGTTGACGCGCGCGATGAAGTCGTCGAGGTTCAGGTCGAGGTCTTCCATGCTCGCGTTGAGCTTGGCCGCGAAGTAGTAGCGCAGCCATTCCGGGTTCATGCCGGTGTCGATATAGCTCTGCGCGGTGATG
>Ga0160472_100398_pt1 | contig 35486 bp, 25 predicted proteins | sample HID1973M_E11MG_FD_108267 | JGI IMG/M metagenome (GOLD analysis project Ga0160472, IMG submission 108267) | Enriched mosquito-associated microbial communities from UW Madison campus, WI, USA - HID1973M_E11 MG | ecosystem: Host-associated > Arthropoda: Insects > Digestive system > Unclassified ... | reverse complement strand
TACATCAAAGACGACGACGCCATGGAAGAGTACATGACGCAGTCGGCCCTGGAAGATGCGAGCCTGCACCTGAACGAGGACGCCCCGGGTATTTCCGGCGAAGCCCTCGAGCGCCTGGTGAATGACTTCCGCCTGGTGATGAAGACCCTCAAGCGTCTGTCACGCCTGTACCCGCAGGAACTGACCGAGCACTTCATCTACCTGCCGGCCGTCAGCCTGGAGCAACTGTCCGATCACGCAGCGATGCAGAATTGGCTGGCCCAGTACGAAGTGCGTTTGCGCACCGTCGAGAAATCGGGTCTGGTCTACAAGGCCAGCCTGCGCGAGGATCGTGAACGTGGCGTGTGGCTGCCAGAGGTCGAGCTGATCTCCCACGGCCTGTCGAACTACGTCACCTTCAACCGCGACTTCTTTGGCAGCAACGACTACAAGACCGTTGTCTCCCTGGGAGCTCAACTGAGCACTCTGCTTGATGAAGGTGCGTACATCCAGCGCGGTGAGCGCAAGAAAGCGGTCACGGAGTTCAAGGAAGCCCTGGAGTGGCTGATGGCTGAGAGCACCAAGCGTCACACCATTCAGCGATACAAAGGTCTGGGCGAAATGAACCCGGATCAGCTTTGGGAAACCACCATGGACCCAAGCGTGCGTCGCATGCTGAAAGTGACCATCGAGGATGCCATTGGCGCAGACCAGATCTTCAACACCCTGATGGGTGATGCGGTCGAACCTCGTCGTGACTTCATCGAAAGCAACGCTCTGGCGGTTTCCAACCTGGACTTCTGATTCCGTGTCGATGGGCGCTTTAAATGTCGCAGTTGGGCGATTTATTGTCGCCCCATAAATGAAACCCCGGCCTTGATGCCGGGGTTTTTCATTTTATAAAGTAAGTTCTTCCATTGGCCAATTGGGCACCAATGCTCTTCAAGGAGCGGAATGCATGGAAATGACTTAAAGGAGTTAGAAACGCCTTAGGGGGGCGGCCCGATATGATGAGTAACCCGTGGATAGACTACCTTGCGATATTCGCTGGCTGTAGCTGCCTTCCTAGGGCATTCGCACCGTTTGGTTCCAATGTGAGGTCCCATTTGTTCTCCACGGTCGGTCCTCAAAAGCTGAGCATGGATACGAAGCAAATTGCACCATCAATGCAGCACCCGCACCTCTGAGGAGGTGGTAGCGAAAAGGTGTGAAAACACTGCCTGAGTTTTGCTGGCGATGTCGGCCTCGGAATAGCCCATACTAGCCAAGTTGTTAGCCCACAGATGGTTCTCAATTTCTAGCCGCAATTGGGCTTGGTTGGGTGCTAGATCGCGAAGATGTCCCATCAATAAGTTGCCTTTTTCTAATTTTGCCAGTAACTCAGTGGCAACTTTTTTTACCGCCTCACGCTCCTTCGGTTTCAGGGTATCCTTCTGTAACAGGTCGAACACGGCCAACTGCTGCTGGTTATCCAAGCCTTCGCGCTGGAAACGCTTAGCTTCCTCGTCGAGGTTGTCGAAAATGGAGAAAAGGTCGTCCATCACCTTCTGGATCTCCACGGCATCCTTGTCTTTATTGTATTCACTGACTATTTCTTGGTAACGCTCGTACAACTTTACCCGCGTGGGGTTTTGCTCGATCATCGCTTTCAGCCGTTCCTCAATCTTCTCCATCAAGTTCATGGTAACGATGCTCTTCTGCTTGATCTGCCTGAACTCGGCGCGCAGTCGATTGAAGTCGATCTCGGAAAGCTCGTATTCCTTTGGTTTTTTGGCCGGCGAAGACTCGATCATCATTGCCGTATCAACCACGTCGTACAAATCTTGCAGTAGTGCCGACACGTCCGGCGAAGTGCGAGCAGCTTGTAGCTTGTTGTAGATGGCATTGAGCGCCCGTTCTTGATCGTCGTATTCGTATAGGCCTGGGTTAGGGAATAGGCCGCAGTACTTAGCCTGTATATCCTGCACATGAACTCCGAAAGTTTTGCGGCGCTCATCAGTAGCTGCGAGCAAATCGACGGCTTCTAAAATCATCGCGCCCTTGTCCATCCCCTTGGCCTGAATGACCTCCTCTAGGTCAAAGCCCAGATCAGACAGAAATTCGATTGCGTGTTGGATGCTCAAAGCGTATTCGGCAAGGGCTTCGGATTCGTCCTGCAAATACCCCTGCTCGCCGTCACCGCCACCAGCTTCATCATTCTCTTTGTTGTCGCCCTGCGCAAAAGTCGCCAGCGCCTTGCGCAGGCTCTTGATCATGCCGTTGTAGTCGATGATGAGTCCGTTTGCCTTCCCCCCACCCACGCGGTTTACTCGGGCAATGGCTTGCATTAGGGTGTGACCTCGCATCGGCTTGTCCAGGTACAGAGTGGCTAGGGACTTTACGTCGAAGCCTGTGAGCCACATAGCACAGACAATCGCCACACGGAACGGGTTTTCAGCCTTCTTAAACTCCCGCTCCAAATCCCGACTGGTCATTTTGGCGCGGTGCGGCGCAATATCTAGTGGCTCGCCCCGATGGTTCCTCCACTTTTTGAACCCCTCAACTTCGCCCTGCTCGGTCGAAACGACCACACAGAATTCGCATTCGCGCATCCATGACAAGCGTTCTCGCTTTTGTATCAGCAACGGCGGGAAGAGTTTCCCCTTCAGGTTAAATAAGGCCTCTTCGGCTTTGATCTTCTCCTCAAGATCATCCGCTTTTGTCTTCCACTTCTCCGCAATCAGGTCGTACATCTTTACGCATGTGATTTTATCGATACAAACCATCAAAGCCTTACTATTACCGTATTTGACAGCATTACGGCGCTCGGAATAATGCTCAACGAAATCCTGCGAGACTTGATCCAGCCGAGTTGGCGAAGTGAAGATGACGTACTCACCTGCAAGCTTCTGGTAAAGCTTGTCCTCTTTTTCATCCGTCCACGGATCGTCGACCGTAGCATTCTGCTTGGCTTCCTCGATGTAATCGGCGATACGCTCGCTTACCTTCGGGTCGATGATCTTCAACTTCTCGCCCCGGTTTATGTACTTCAGTGGCAAAGTCGCACCATCGGCTACAGCCCGTTGGAAGTCATAGATTGAGACGTAATCACCAAATACTTCGCGGGTGAGTTGCTTTTCAGCCGCCTCGATAAGTGGCGTGCCTGTGAAGCCAAGAAACTTAGCCTTTGGTAACCCTTTGCGCATGTTCAGGGCCAGACGCCCATATTGGGAACGGTGTGCTTCGTCGCTAATGACGATGATGTCATCACGGTCGGAATAAGCATCCGTAACCTTTTCTTTGTATTTCTGAATCAGGCTGAACACATAGGCCCGATTCTCGTCGCGTAACATCTTGCGCAACGCTGCACCATTCTGAGCCTGATCGCTTTTTGCGTTGGCGCGCCCGCAGTTGGTGTACGTGCTTGCGATCTGGTCGTCCAGCTCGGTGCGGTCCGTAATGACTACGAAGGTATAGGCTGATGAAAGCTTACGATGAATCTTCTCGGTCAGAAATACCATCGAATATGATTTACCAGACCCCTGAGTGTGCCAGAAAACGCCCAACTGCCCGGCAGATAACTCCGCCTTCACCTTTACGTCGTTTGAAGTCAGCCGAGCGATGACCCGGTTCACACCAAGGTATTGATGGTTACGCGCGACGACTTTGCTTGTGGTTCCTTCTGTGGTGTCGAATAGGACAAAGTTCTCTACGATGTCCAGCAACTTCTCTTTTTGCATCATGCCGTGTAGCAGACGACGCAATTGCATCTCGGTTTTTTTTGGTTCTGGATCTTCCTCATCCAGGCGCTTCCATTGGTAGAAGTGTTCAGTCGTAGCGGTGATGCTGCCGTACTTAGCTTCCTCTCCATTAGAAATCACTACAAGCTGGTTCCAATGGAACAGGCTTTCAATTGTACCTTCCACAACGGATTGTTTATTGGTTGCGTCCCAGCCGCGATAGTCGCGGTAATTTTTTTTGTAGGCATCCGTGGCATCGATATCTAGGCGCTTCAATTCCATAAATACCAATGGCAAGCCGTTTACGTAGCCCAATACATCCGGGCGACGGGTGTAGCTCTTCGGGCCACGAATCCACAATTCGCGGATCGCCTTATAATCGTTGTTGTCCGAGTTGTTGAAATCAATTAGCCACAGACGACTTTCCACCATACGGCCGACTTGGTCTTTAAATTTAACTAATACGCCATTACGTAATAGACCGTATTTTTCCTGATTAATGGCTAGCAGCGTCATACTATGGTCGTGCGCTAGAACTTGCTCCATTGCCTGCTGGTAAGCGGACTCTGGCAAGTTCGGGTTTATGCGTTGTAGCGCAGCCAATACGTCACGGGTTAAGACTACTTCGGTACGAGAGACGCGTCCTAACAGGCCTGTATCGCCCTCTGTTTCGTCGTAGGCATTGATGGACGTCCAACCCAATTGTTCGTTGAGAATGCGGGCGGAATCCTCCTGGATCATCTTATCTTCGCCATACTCCGATTTGGCCATTCTTTTCGTACCCCGTAGTTAATTTCCTGTGGCTCTCCGCCCCAGATTAGTTGTACTTCAAACTGAGTCTTGTTGTGGCAGTTTGATTCTTGAAACGTCCAATTGTCCAGACATTAGTTTCGGCAGTAACGCATCCCGAGTCTCAGCCAATTTCACTTGTTGTTTTCCGAATACTGCCATCTGCTTCCAAATGGGTCGTACTGCTGCTTGGAACATCTCCAAAACAGCCTGTTCTGGAAGATATGCAATTTGTCGTTCACAGAAATCCGGGAAAGCAAAATTAACGATGTTACTTGCACTTTGATTCTCGAAAACCCGAAGTTCACCCTTAATCCGCAATTCGCTCAGTGCCAGTGCCAGGTATTCTGATGCTCCCTGGACTGGTCGAATTAATTTGCAGAAACTCGCGCACATTATTGGCTTGTCGAATTGTTCGAGAAGCAGCTCTGTGATAGGAAGCAAGCGTCCAACCCCTTGATCCCGACTTCCTCCAGAAACTTCAAAAACTAAGTCACCATCTTGTAGGCTGCGAGATGCTAGATTTTTCGGTGGGTGATAACGAAGCGGAACATTGGCAGCATTACCTTGGCGTAGCTTTGGAATATCCGTGCCACGAATAACGTAAGCGGCCTCGGTGGAAACTGCATCGTACTCGTCTTTCCCCCATCCTCCACCAATATGGTACTGGAACAACTGACCTATCGGCTTGCGCTCCCACCCTTCTGGCACGCCGTCTACCACCGTAACTGATTCATGGCCAGGAAATCGAAGATACACGAACCATTCGCGAAAAAGACGGCGGGCGGCTTCTTCCAGAAGGGCAATGCGGTGCTGGTTTGTTTCAATTGCCGTATCTAAGTCGCCAAGCACGATAGCTATCTGGCGTTGTGTAATATGGTCTGTGCAGGCATAAACCTTTAATGCGGAAAAATTGCTTTTACTGACATTCTCACGACCAGAAGAAGCACCGGTATCTGCCTGCTTAACTTGGTGTAAATTGTGCTTCAGTAGGTAATAAACGTAGAGTTCGTCAAATTTGCTCTTATCAGGAATAACAGCATTTACAGCCTGATTGACAAAGCAGTCTGCATGCAGCCACGTCAATTTCTGACCAATACTACCGATTGTTACCACTGCTGTTGAGCCAGCGGGAATTAGCTTCTTCCGATATTTAGAAGCGCCTTCTACTGAATACCCTTCTTCATAATCAAGCGTTAGCCGTTGACCAACCTTCATATCTGTTGGCTTGATAAACGGATAGGCATCGCCATAATATTCAGGATTTTTTCGAGGTGGTGTATCTCCTGTAACCACTGTCCCTAAGTCAGAAATCATAATTTCACTCCAACTCACGAGAACATCTCCTCGAAATTTCTGTCAATACTCTCAGCCAACTCTTCAGCCTTTTCGTTTAGCTCAGCCAGCTCGTCTCGAAGATCCCGCATCCTCTCGATGAAATCCTCTTCATCAGACTCTGATACGGTTGCTACACCTACATAACGCCCCGGTGTAAGTGAATAATCATTCGTGGCGATCTCCTTCCTAGACACAGCCTTACACAGTCCCGGTACGGCGACGAACATGCCGTCCGGAAAACGCGACAGCAGCCAATGCCCTTGAGTGATAAAGTAGCCCGACTGCTTCAGCGCTCTAAGCAAAAGATCACGTGTAGTGGCACTTTCGTCCTTCTTTACATCAGCCGCTAGCATTGCCCGTTTATTTTCACGAATTTCCTTCGCATCGAAGGCATCGCTTAGCCGCGCGCGCAGCCCTTTTTCCGCCGTATCTAGCAGCTTCAACCACAGTTTATGGCGAGCTTCCATCAACTTTCCGGTAGCCTTGAGCTGTGGTCCCAGTGCGTCCAGCGTCGCTTGCACCTTATTCAGGCTACTAAGCTTGGTGCTATTCGCATCTGTGACGGCGCGGCGGACTTCACCGGCAGACCTCAGCATGTCGGCAATCGCCTCAGCCGTAGACGTGTCGTCTTGTGCCGCCGCGACAGCCACTTTGAACGCTTCAAATGTAGCCGGGATCACCTTTGCTTCTTCTTCCACACCCATGTTCAAAGAATCAAGAGTCGCATTCTGTGCGAACACTGAGAGCTTTTTGGCAAGAAGCTCTACAACTAACGTATCTGCTTCTATACGTTTAGGTAATTTGCTCAGCCAGTGAGCGGACTCTTGCTGGTACTTGGCAACCAGTGAGGTGAACTTTTCGTCCTCACCCCGATACAACCAAACAATCGCATTAAGATTGGCGAGTTGCTCCTCAGTGAACACATGAGAACGTGCCGAAGCGACGTGATATACATTGCGTGCATCGAGCATCAGTACGGTGTCCTGCCGCGCTTCAGGTTTGCCCTTGTCGAGAAACCAAAGCGTGCACGGCAAACTACGGGTGTAGAAAAACTTGTTACCAATCGCGATCATCGCATCCACGTGACCGGTCTTGACCAGTTTCTCGCGTATATCTTTGTCCTTGTTACCTGCATCGCTAGCACTGGAGGCCATGACGAAACCAGCGCGGCCAGTTGGGTTCAGGTAAGAATAGAAATACTGAATCCACAGGCTGTTGGCGCTGCTAATCGCACCGGTCTTTGCATTCAGACCCGGTAAGCCGAAAGGGAGGCGACCATTTGGATCGACCTGACCTTCGACTTTCTTTGTTTCCACGCCATCGACGTTGAACGGTGGGTTTGCCATTACGTAATCACACCTTCCAATCAGATGTTCTATCTGGTTGTAGAAGGTGTTGCCCTGACGGATGTTGCTGGCGTCCAAACCATGAACCGCAAGATTCATGCGGGCCAGCTTGGTATTGGTGTCACTCTTTTCTTGCCCGTGGAATACCACACCGCTGTCCAGCGGTTTCTGGTGACGCACTTCCTCAATGAAATGGCCGGATTGGACGAACATTCCGGCTGAACCGCAGGCGGGATCAAGCACTACGCCTTGCCCCGGTTCAATGACATTGACGATCATCCGCACTAGTGATGGTGGTGTGAAAAATTCACCGCCCTCTTGCGCTCCAGTCATCGCGAATTTGTTGAGGAAGTATTCGTAGATTCGACCGAAGACATCTCCGGTTGCATTCTTGATGGCCGGACGGTCAAAAATCTTGACCAGGTCCGCAAGCAAATCCGGCTCGAAGCGGGTGTACCCTCGTGGTAGAGCACCCGCGAGCACGTCATGTTCAGCTTCGATCCTGTCCATAGCAGCGTCAATTACTTCGCCTACATTTGCCCCTTTCGGTAGACTGGCAATATGCTCGAAGCGCGATTCTTCTGGCAGATAAATAGCAGCCTTTCCTTGGAAAGCTAGCTTGATGAGTTCTTCGCGGCGTTTAAGGGGAACTTGATCTGAGATAACTTCCGCGAGTTTAGGCATATAAGTGAGAAAGCGGTTGCTGGCATGACGCAGGAAGATCAGTCCCAGTACCGGCATGGAGTACTCACTCGCGGTAAGCTTGGAGTTGGCGCGTAGCTGGTCTGCTGCTTCCCAAAGTTCTTTTTCGAGTTGCTGAATATTCATTCGATAGCGATCCTGATAAAGCTTTTCAAAAAATTCTTTTGTAATACTGTCTAACGGTCATATTGGTCATCAATCTTGTGGTGATGGTCGTCGCGTACGGCGTCGAATCGCTGCGCTGAAGCAGCCAGAACACGCTAGACAGCTCTGCATGTCAGAAGCTTAACCGATTAACTTCTTTCTGGATTTGTGCTTTTTCGTCGAACGCTCGCATCATCGTATGTATAGCCCGAATAGACGGTACGTGAATCCAGTTACTTCAAGGCCATGCCTGTGCTCATGAAGGCTCGATTACTGCTGAGCATTTGGGGGGGTGCGATAGATCGACGCGCAGCAGCTTAGGGTGTAGATCGGTTTAGAGTTTCCACAGTGCTGAGGAAATCCTCGATTGCTTCTGACGCAAAGCCTCAATCTCGGATTGCACGGACGCCTCCTCTTCCAGCGCTTCGACGGCCATTCCTTGTTGCACGATATTCATCGTCGGTATTTCCAGCTCTTTGAGCGCCGAACCTTGCAGCGTGGGAATGCTGCTCCCCACTACCAGTCGACTGAGTTGGGCCTGTCCCATGGGCGAACGTAAGTAGACCATCAGCGCCCCTGGGTCGTAATTGCCGGAGGACCGGGCGCGTAGAATGGCCAACGATTGACCTGCGACCCACCCACCCGCTCCTCTTTCAGGAGCGGATTTCACCATGCCGACTCTCCCCACCGCCCCTTTTAGGCAAATCAACACGTCGTTTCGCTGGATAAAATAACTCTGCGCCTTGGGAGTGCTGAGATCGAATAATGAGTCTTTGCTTGCGCGTAGCACGTGGCCGTAGTCGGGTAGGTCGGCAGCGTGAATTTCTCGAACAGATACCCCCTTCGCGCTCGTTGCGTGCTGACGCGCACGGACAACTTCAAAGTGATCGAACATTTTAGTGGTGTGCTGCCTGGCCAGCACTGCACTGAGTTTGCGAGTTTGCTCGTCGAGCAAATAACGGCCTAACTCAAGATTGCATTCATCTCGCGCAATCGTGCTGACGGCCACATTGATCGCCATCGGATTGTTATCGCGGTCCCGCGTCGTCCTGAGCAGCTGTGGAAGGTTGGCTAGTTCGGTGCATTTTCTTGGACCGCTTTCTGTGAACTCCTCGGTTATCTTCACGAATCGAATGGAATCGGAAGGTTTCACCGTATCGAGAATAAGCACTGAATTGACAGTCGAAGATCCAGGAAATAGCCCATCCGGTAGTCCGATGATGGTGTGGATCATCCGTTTCTGAAGCAAATCAGCTCTAAACAGCCGTTCAGCGCCCGCATTAAAGAGTAGGCCATTCGGGACGACGACTACGACTTTGCCGTGGGTCTGGGCCAGGAGGTGTCTGACACTCAGAACGATGTTCGAATGGGTCTTTTCCGGAAAACGGTCGTGTGGATCGTTCTCGATGTCTTTCAATGAATAACGCTGAGCTGGTTCAAGGATGCTCAGGCTAACCGGGAATTGTTTGAGTTGGCCCGGCTCTAATTCGACAGGTGATAGAACCGGGTCGTTTCGGTGAGCGTTGTGATGCGCACCACTGAGCTGAGCCAACACCAGATCCACCATCAAGGGGGCTGGGGATTCGATCCAGCAATCAATGTTTCTGCGACGACAGCGTGCCGCAAGTTGGCCCGACCGTTCCCATGGCAGGTAGATTTGATCAGGGGCGTCAAAAGTCGCGAGGGAAACCAGAAAATTGGCCAGGCTCGGCGCGATAGCGCTCGTCGCTGGTGGCGGTTCAGATGACCAATACAGTACGTCGTCGGCGCACCATTTCCGTAGCCCCTGCTTCTCTAGCATGACGACCTTTTCAATCAACAGCGGAAGGTGCTGCAAGAGAGTCGCGTCGACTGTCCAAGATGCACTGGTCAGGTGAGAGGAAATCAGCGGCTGTACGCATCTGAAATTGTCTGCTTGCTCCTGCGGCGACAGGTTCATTTGACGGGGTAGCGTGAGATCCACCGGTAGAGATTCGGTACGCGATAAGCTAGCCCACGCCGTGGTTTGCAAAACCAGCGGCAGAGCTTCGGCCCAAGACCGATCAACGAAAGCCTCCATCAACTGTTCGAGGAGTTGCTCATCTTGGGTCATTGGCGTCTCGTGCAGGTGGAGGGACAGAGCGCATTAGGTTAAACAAAATCGTAGCCATCGTCAAAAAAGTATTGATTACTTTTTTAGGTCTCGTTATGCTTCGGCTCATAAAGCAAGATGATGAGGGTGGTATGAACGCTAACGCACCATCTCCAAACACCGTATTTGGACGTTAGTAGAGGTGCCGAGAATGGCGATTGGTGCCTCGGGTTAGTTACGTAGGCATTTATCCGCTACCTTTGGTCGAGAATATTTGTAACTTAATTAAGTTATTATATGTCGTTGAATTTTGTGAGATTTTCCAATTTATTGATTTACTGTTGAAAATTTTGTATCGGTATTTTTGTACTGTTTAAATAGGCACAGATTTATAATTAATTAGATATTAAAGTCATTTGACTTTCTCCTGCGGCGGTTAACACTTTCCAGTGCATCGTAGGAGCACACCAGCATGATCAAAGACATCGATAGTCCCTCTTTTGCAAGGGATGTTTCCCGCAGAGTTAAACGCGGGCGACGCGCACTCGTATTCAAATCGCTGAAAAGCAAGGGTGGCGATTTGCGCGTTGAAAGCGCGCTTGAGCGCGATATCGGCGTGATGCTGGATATTGATCCGCGCGTGATCGAACTGACGGCGCAGCCCTTCTCTCTCGAATTGCAGAGCAACGAGGTGCTGCCATCTCGTCAGCATTACTGTCCACGGCCAGGCGTTAAGCCGCGTTTCTACACACCCGATTTCCTCTGCCGACTTGATGATGGGAGCGCTCTGGCCATTGATGCCAAGCATTCTCAGTTTATTGAGGAGTTCGAGGCTAAGCGTGCAGGCATTGAGAGCGGTCTTCGCCAGCACGGTATTGGCTTCATGATCATCCCAGACACCGTAGTGTCGCCCACGGTCATGCAGGCACTGTCTAGCCTGCACCATCTGCGAGCAGATTATCTTGAGTCGACTCGTGCGACAGCGGAAAGAGAAATATGCACCTTGCTCGACTCCCGTTCCGACTGGTTGACCGAAGAACTTTCCTTGCGTTTGACGTCTGGCCGAATCGGAGTACTAGCGGGTTTGCTGATTGGGTTGCTGACGGCCGATTTGTCCATTCCCCTCTTCTCGCCAACCAGCACAGTACGTGCGGCTAATGGCGATCTGTCTCACCTCCAGTTTTTGGAGGTGTACCCATGAACCGCGCCTTGTCAGTCGACAGCATCATCCTCGAACGCGGCCAGGTGCGCCGGGTAACGTCCATTCGCCCGGAGATCGCTCAAATTGTGCTGCAAGGCTCGTCGGGGGAAGAGTTCGTCCTAAACATTGATGAATTCCAGCAACGTTTCGCGCAAGGCCAATACCGTCGTGTCTACGGTCCAACGATGTCCGCCGTCCAACCCTTGCCGGTGCGCAACTTGACGCAGAGTGAGCGCGATACGCTGGATCAACGGCTTGAGCTGCTTGAGTACATTGACGAAGCGCGTCGTGACGGTTGCTCCTGGCCAGAGACAGTTGAGCGTCTGAAGGCCCGCTGCGACCAGTTGAAGGTGGCCCTACCCTCCACGCGGACAATTCAGCGCTGGCGCAAGTCGTCGAACCTCGCTAGCTCAATGGACCAAATGGCACCGCGATTTAGTGCCCGTGGCAACAAACGTCGGATGGAGACCCTTGAAGATCTGGATTTCGAGGAAACCGTGACCGATGAAATCATGCGGTCGTACTTTCAGACCGACAAATTTAACGTCAGTCAGATCACCAAATTGGTGAACCACCAGTGTCGAGAGCGTGCTGCTCAGCGAAACGCGCCATTTCGTGGCATTTCGCGCCGCAGCGTCAGTCGTCGTATTCATGCGATGGAGCACACTATGATCACCCAAGGCCGAGTGTCGAAAGCTACGCACGATCAAGAGATGCGCACGGCGATCTGCAAGTTGCTGGTCGAGCGCCCTTACCAACGAGTCGAAGTTGATGCCACGCCGCTGGACATTTTTTGCTGCGATGCACAGGGCCAGCCGATTGGTCGGGCTACCTGTTATGCAGGTATCGACGCGGCTACTGGTGCAATTGTCATGCTCAAATGCAGTATCAAAAAGCCCTCGCAGGACTTCGTATTGTCCGCGCTTGAATTTTGCTTTTCGCCAAAAGGTGAGGCATTCAGCGAGCGTTATCGGCTAAAGAATTCTTGGTTGGTTCCGGCGGCAATCGAGACAATCGTACTCGACAATGCGCAAGAACATCACGGCGGTGTGGTGCTGAATGCACTGCGTTATCTGAACACCACGATTGACTACCCAATGGCTGGAAAGCCGCAGGCCAAACCATTTATCGAGCGGTTTTTCGGCACGCTGAAGTCTGGCCTGATCAATACGCTACAGGGATCCACGAAGTCGCAGTCGTCATTGGAACGTGACCCCATTGGGCGTGCGATGAAGGAGCGTTTGTACACCGTCGTGGAGCTTGAGGCTTTGATCATCAAGTGGGTAGCGGACGTGTACATGCAAACCCCACTTCAACGGTTGGAGCACCGCTTTGAACCTGGCTGCTCGCCGGCACGGGCCATGGAGTTGTTGAAGAGGCAACATCCAGTGATGCCACCGCCAGATCCTGTGGAGTTCAGGAATGCTTGTCTGCGTTATCACACCTGTGAAAAAACGTTGGGTCGGGAGGGTGTGTGTCACGACACCATGAAATACAACAGTTTCGAGTTGAGCAGGCTGTATAAGCGCCGGGGGCAAAAAACCAAGGTTAAGGTACGGCTCAATCCGCTCGATTGTCGCTCGATTTTTGTGGTTGATCCCGACGATGCCAATGTGTTGATCGAAGCGTACAACAAGCGGCCTGGGATGCCTTTGATCGGCTTTGAACAGGCGCGCACTATTCGCCGCGCCCTCGGGAAAAGCGATGCCCAGTTGTCCGGCGAGGACTACCAAATCGCTGATATGCAGATGCTGAAAGAAGGTCGTGACCGGGCGGTCGGTGGAAGTATGAAAGATAAGAATCATGCTGCGCGAGGGCGGGAGCGTGAAGAAGAGCGGTTCAAGACCTTGCGCCAAGAGACGTCTCGTCCGGCAGTCGAGACGATTCTTGACACTCCGTCTACGACAGCAGTGCTCTCAGCCGCGCCGCGTCGCAAGAAATCCGTTAAAGGAGACGCACAATGAGTGCTCTGGTGAAGTACGAGTTGATCGAGCACGCAACCTTCAGCCAGGCACTGAGCCGTTTGGAGTCTACGGTCAAGCGTGGTCTGGCCGGCGAATCCTTGATCCTGCCGATCTTTGGACCGACCCGGGTCGGCAAGAGCGAACTGGTGAAAACGGTTATGGCCGACAACGTGCCAAAAGTGGTCGACGGCATTCGACGTATGCCCATTGTGCGCGTCGTAACGCCGGTAAATCCAACGCGTCGCTCCTTGCCTATTGCCTTGCTAGAGGGTTTGGGTTCCCCGCGCTATAACCGTTCAAGCTCTGAAGAGCTGACTCGCATGGCTTGCGAGTTGATCAAGATTACCGGGACGAGAGTCCTGGTCTTCGATGAAATGCAACATTTTGCCGAGCGTGGTTCTCGCACTGCTGCCCGGGAAGCGGCGGACTGGTTGAAGGTGCTCGGCGAAGAGATGGGGCTGACCTTGGTGCTTACTGGATTGCCTTTGGCAAACGAGGTCTTGATCCGCAATGAACAACTGCGCGACCGCGCTGAAGCCGTGTTCGAGTTTCGTCCCTACAACTGGAATCACGAAGGCGAGCAATTGGAGTTTCGCCGTGCCCTGTTGTCATTGACTGAAGCATTTAGTGATGCTGGCTGGGTCATTCCTGATGCGACAGACTTGGACTATGCCAGACGCGTCTATGCCGCCTGCTTGGGGCGCATTGGCATGCTGGTGAAGCTGTTCCATGCCGTAGAGCATTTGGCAACGAATCAGTGCATCACGGAGCAGACCTTGGTCCGCGCCTACGCGGAAGCAATCAACACCCGCTTTCTCGAATTTAATCCCTTTGAAGGCACCCCCCCTGTAGAAAGTCTACTGGGGCAAGGGTTCGCCAGAATGTTGACCGAGGCACATATGTCTGTGCCCCGGGCCGTCGCAAAGGGAGTGGCGTCATGAGCTTGATCGTGCGTCTGCAACCGTATTCCGATGAGTCTCTGCACGGTTTTCTGCGACGGGTCAGTGAGCGTAACCTGGCCCCAAGCCTTAAAGCCTTCTTGGCCAGCTTCGGGGTGAAATCCCGGTTGGCCTACAGTGACACGGAGCTTGCCCGGCTGGCGGAGATGTTGCACCTCGATGCTGCCCAGTTGGCCGTTCGCCAACCTGCTCCAGACAGTTGCAACGTCATGCTTCGCCCCAAATATCAGATCCGTGAGGGTTACAAGGTATGCCCCCGGTGTATTGCGCAGCATCCTTATCAACGCATCGGTTGGGGCCATGTGCTGATGACAGCCTGCCCTCATCACGACATCCAGTTGGTGTCGAGCTGCGTCGCCTGTGGCCAAGGCTTCAATGCGCTCGGTCAGCTTGATCGCTGCGATTGTGGCCAGCCTTACGCGCAAAATACTGGCGTCACAGCCAGCGAGCAGACGCTGGCCCTTTCAGCGCTCATGCTGGGTGTAGAGCATCAGGCTCGACACTCGCTGCCACCTGCTTGGCGCAGTGGTCTGCCTCCCGCCGATCTGGTCGATTTGTTGTGTCTGCTCGGCAAGCAGTTCACCGGTCAGAGTCGTTCACGAGGCAAGTCGACGGCCGATGAAATGGTGGTAGAGGCGCACACCGGTTTTGGCCTGCTGTTGCAATGGCCGGCGCGTTTCGATGAGGCTCTGCGCAGCCGCCTGGCCAGCACTGAAGGGCCAGGTTTGGCTAAACGATTGGGGGGCTGGTACCGCGAGTTGCACCAGCGCTACACCGATCCGGCGTATGACTGTATTCGGCAAGCGCTGGTCCAGCATCTGACCCATAACTTTGACGGCCACCTTAACCTGCGGCTCAGCACCATCGATCCGCAACACCTAAAAGACAAGTGTTGGCTGACTTCGGAAGAAGCTGGACGTCTGATTGGAATTGGTTCGCAATTGATTCGTAGTGCGGTGACCACCGGCGAAATCCGGGGCAAAGTCACGGTTAACGGCAAAAATCGATTCGTGTCCATTCACCGGGACGTCGTCGAGAAAGTGCGCCAAAATCGCTTGCAATACCTGACCGCGACAGAGGTTCGACGTCGGCTAGGTGTTAGCAAAGTGGTATTTGAAAAGCTCATGCAATCCGGTGCATTGGATAGAAAGACCAAAGCCCAACGTCCCTCGCTGGTATCCGCCGAATTCCTGGCTGCCGATGTCGATACATTGGTGAAGCGCCTGCATAAGGGCGTTCAATCGCGAGCAGTTGACGAGTCAGCCTGGGTGGGACTGCAAGGCATCTCAAGCAAAAACGGCATCCCGGATACGCACATTTGTCAGGTCCTGCAAAAAATTCTGCACCAGGAAATTCTTCCTGTGGCGGTCATTGCTGAAGTGCCGGGCATCGCGGGTCTGCGCTACGACATGGCTGAAATCAAAGGCTGTTTTGCAGAGGAACAGCTCGAACCGGTGTTGAGCATTACCCAGCTCGCGCGTCTTCGCGGCTGGAAGCATGAGTCGATTAAGGAATGGATTGAAACCGGTTTTTTGAAGGCGCATCGAGAGTCAGTCAATGGCAAATTGCATTGGGTGATTCCGCTGTCCGGGTTGTTGGAGTTCACCTCTGAGTTTGCCGTGCTAGCCGACTTGGCGCGCCGCAACGATACGAAATCCATTTGGATGTTGCGAGGATTGGTACCCGGCGGGGTTGAACCTGCACTCGCACCAAGAACCGGCCAGGGTACTCGACGCGGCGTATTGCTGCGCATCGACGATTTGGTCAGGGCAGCCCAGCCCAGCAAACGAGAGCGTTTCAGTACCTCTCCTGTTTTGCAATAAGAGCTGGTTGTACGGCGCGAGCATTGAGTGGCGAAGTAACTGAGCCATGTGCGCCTATCGATCCTAAGTGTGCCCGCCCTCGCAGTGAGTGTGATGGCTGGCGAGGTACTGCTTCAATCGGGTTCTGGAGGTAAGCAATGGCTCCTGTCAGTCATTACGCTTTACGCCAGCTGGCGCGCGCCAGGCGTACGGAGTTTGAGGCTCCCGTGACGGGGTATCTGATCAACGTGCGGATGGTTGCCTGTTGTTGTGTCGGGCAAGTGTACGGTCATGCGAAAGCGAGACCGGATGGTTGGCTGCGTGACGGACACACGATTCGAACGTCGGACATTTGTCGCGTCGAAGAGCGGGAACGTCATTGGATCTGCATTACAGCGAGCGGCAGCTTTTATGTGATCGTCAGTTTTGCCCGAGAGGGTGGCCGTCGATCATTGGACGTCTTTCTCAAGATTTCGCTGAAAGGGGTTCATCCCACGGCACGCCACTGCCAGTAGAGGCCGCGTAAACCTGTTCTTTTACGTAAACCGCAACGGTTTACGCAAAAAAACAGGTTTACGCAGCCTCAGTCGAGACTGCCAGGTGCATTCCGTTGGCTGACTCGGCATCCGTCGATGCGTCCATCCCGAGGTGGAGGTAATCAATGCTGACCGACCGAAAAGTGCGAATGTTGCTCAGCGCCCTGCTGGAAAGTTACCCCGAGCAATGGATCACCGGCTACCTCCTCGATGCCTATATCAGCAGCTATTGCGTGATAGGTACGGTTTACAAGAGCTTGGAGTACCGTGATGGGGCATTGATCCTTTCCGAGCCAATTAGCCAAGTGCTGGAGTATCAGCATCGGTATTTGATTGAAACAAGCGACCGCGAGCGCTTTCTCATCGTGAATTTTCACACTCACGGAGGACGCAAATCCCTGACGCATTTGCTGAGCTTATTCAGCACCGCTGCGCGGCTGGGCTCGCGATACTGCCTGCATTGAATTGAGGTGTTCTACCGCTCGGAGGAACGCGATGAGCCTGTTAGCCCATGACGGCCAGATGAAGGATGCCTATTGGCAGCGTTTGGGCCTTCCTTCGCAAGGTGAGCACCTGCTGGGCTTGGTTCGCCTCGGCTTCCCCTTTGCTGTGTGGGATCACCTGATCAGTGTGTTTCAGCTGACGTCCCCTGCACTGAGAGCATGGCTGTCGATGTCCCCCTCAACGTTGCGGCGCCGACGCCAGCATGGGCGGTTTAATAGCCGTGAAAGCGATCAACTGTTTCAAATTGCTTTGGTGCTGGTGCACGCGAGCTGTCTCTTCGAGGGTGATACCGGCATGGCCAATGGGTGGATGGACACGCCGCAGTATGGACTCGGCGGGCATCGTCCAAAGGACATGCTGGCCACGGCCGTCGAGAGACAGGCGCTGCTAACGTTGATTGGACAAGTCGAACATGGCGTCCTGAGTTGACAGCGAATTCGGATCGTCCTTCAAACGGCCTACTGCGAATTGCACTGGGTTCAGCTGTGGGTCGATCTGCCCCTTCTGCCACCGAACAGTTGTAATGAACCTGAGGACATCCTGATGAATACGCTGGTACTGCGTCGCTTCAAGGGGGCCCTGGTCCTCAGCTTGCCGGATGACTTTGTGGCGCAGAACCACCTGAAGACGGGTTCGGTGGTGGAATGCATCAGGGTCGGTCAGGACATGCTCATCGTGCGGCCGGGTCGCAACAAGCTGAGTCTGGAGCAACTGCTCGCCGATACACCAGAAGACTCGCGGGTAAAGGGCTGGGAATCGCTGGGTTGATGGCCGTGTGGGCACCGGGGGGTTGTTGAGTGGTGCTCAGCGCAGACCTATAGGGAGTCGAACCGCGCTGCGCATAATCGAGGATGAGTTAAATGGTGGAACGCTATGACCGGGCAAAGTTGCTGGAGGAAGTTTGGGCGGAGCCGGTGCAGGTGGTCGCGCCGCGCTACGGCTTGTCCGATGTTGGGCTGAAAAAGCTCTGCTCACGCCTGCAAATCCCCACCCCGCCACGGGGTCATTGGGCCAAGGTCAAGGCGGGTAAGCGCGTGTCCCCGCGCCCCAAGCTGCGTGAATACACCGGCCATCCCGGTTATTTGTATCGCACTGTCGCACCAACCTCTGCTCAGAATCCGGTCGCTGAAGTCGTCGACAGCCGACTTCAGCGCGTGCTGAGTTTTGAGCAGCAGCCGGAAAACCAGATTGTGGTACCGGAGCGCATCAAGGCGTGGCATCCAGTGGTTGCGGCTGCTCGCGAGGCATTAGTGCGACCGATCATCGATCAGCGCGGAATGCCGCAGACGCACGGCAACGGGCTGAATATTTCAGTTTCTCCCGCATTACAAAGTCGTGCATTAAAGGTGGCGGACACGCTGCTAAAAGCCTTGGAGAAACGGGGGTATACCGTTCAACAAGGGAATCACCGTGTTGAGATTTTGATGTTTGGCCATGTCCTGCATTTGCGGTTGTTTGAAGCGTCACTGCGCTCCCAATATGAGCCCACCGTCAAGGAGCTAGCGGCCCAGGCCAAAGGGGAATGGAGCTATTGGGCGAAATGGCAGTTCACCCCCTCCGGTAGGCTGCAAGTTCTAGTCAATGAAGGTTACGGAGGGAAAATTGTTGACTCAGATAGCCGGCCAGTGGAATTTCAGCTCAATAAACTGGTGGGACTAATGGCCACCAGAGCGGTGGAATTTCTAGTCCGCAATGAACGTCAGGCGATTGAAGACGCCGAGCGCCAGCGAGTTCGCGAAGCTGCGCTGGAGCGAAAGCGTCGACAAGACGCGGAAAAGCAGCGGCTGGCGAAACTTGAAGTCGATGCGCAGAACTGGCGGCGGGCGCAAGCCATTCGTGAGTATCTCAATGCTCTGGAAGAGAGCGCCGAACGCCATGAGCATTCTATGGAGCAACTCGAACTGCTCCGTTGGGGACGCGCCAAAGCAGACTGGATCGATCCCCTCAAACCAGGCGTGGTGGACGTGTTAGATGAAGAGATTGTGATTCCTCGATAGGTGCCGTGACGCCGAGCGTTTTGTCGGTGGGAAACGACTCGCTTGCAGGGAGGGAGCCTTCAGCAGCGTATCGACTCTAACTAAGTTCGATTGCGACAGGGCTTCTCACGACATTGAGTGGGGGTAAGCGGCTTTCGTGCTTAACGAAGTACGAATTGATGGCTAATGCCTCGTACCAAAACAAACGGCCAGTCTGCATATGGTCCGCCTCAGGTTCTGATAACGGAAAAAACGCGATCATCATTTTTGCCGTCTCTCCTTGCGGCCAGCGCCAAGCAGCCGAATGCCCGTCGTAACGGTCGTCCCAAAATATGCCGGCTGACGATGCAAATTGAGCCATGCGGGCTTTAAAGTTTTTTGTTTGCCCGATGTATTGCACGGTCGGCTCCTCTGGAGTGGGCATCGTGCCGGTAGGGGCCCAAGCAACACAGTAAATACCCGCAGCATTTCTGATGCTGGCCAGGCTCGGATTGATCGCGTGAGAACGAGCCCCTCGACCTGGCCAGAAACACTCCTCGACGTCTGTCCAGGGAAACCAGCGATTCGCGTGTGGGATGAGATCAAATAGGTCTGAAGGCATGCCGGGCTTCCACAGTGTCTGGTAATGATTTTGGCGGGTGGAGTTCGAGGTTCACCCGCAGTAATTTTTTGTAAGGGTATCGATAGGCCACTATAGTACGCAGGCGGCATAGGGTGGCGCATAAACTGTGTCGGTCTTGTTTGCCGTCCAGCTCAGCCAGGAAGGTTGAGAGCCAAGGAAACAGGTGATTGAGCCAGTTAATGATTGCTGATATTGAAAGATTTCTGAGGTCGAACCCTGGTGCGATGGCAAAGGAAATCGCTCGTCATCTCGGTACGCAGAAGTCAGTGGTGAACCCACTGCTCTACCGACACTCCGCGATTTTTTTGCCGGACGGCAAGAGCTGCTGGTTCTTAGTGAATCCAGAGCGGATGACGATCACTCTAAAAAACGCGTGGGTCGATAGTGCATCCTTTGAAGAGGCGCTAGCGGTTGCCGGGTCGCCGTTAGATTTCGACTGCTCGGTCGTCGAGTTTGTGGTGCCCAAGGGCTGCAAAATCATGATTGATGCAGCTGCGCGTATCTTGGCGTTGTGCAATCAGTTGGTGCTGTTGAAAAAATCGGTATCGATTGATTTCAGCGCCTGCAAGACAACAATGACCTACTTTAATCGTCTCGGTTTCTTTGATCACCTGGACGGTCAAGTCAACGTGCTCCCTGACAGACCCAAGTGGTCCGCTGCACAAGTACACCATGGCAACAATGATGGTGTTGTTGAGCTGGCAGCGATTGATCATCGATTACCGGACGAGACTATTCCTAAACGTCTGAAGAACAGTCTCGTCAGCTGCGCCGGGGAGCGTTACTCGCAATCCGCATTCACCGTCATTTCTGAGTTATTTGGCAATGTGCGGGACCACGCGCAGTCGCTAATCCCAGGCTTTGCCGCGCTTCAGCACTATCCGAAGGGCGGAAAAATCCAGACGGTAATATCTGACAGCGGGATTGGTATCGTGGGGAGTCTTCAGCCGGTTCTCGAACAGAAATACCCAGGTATTTTTCGGCAACTGGATTTTTCGAAGCCTGAAGCGGGTCCTGAGTTGGTGTTACGTGTGTTTGAGCAGGGGCAGATTTCCAGCTCCAGTGATGATGGACGCGGTTTAGGCCTCAAGCGCAGTGGCGAGGTCGCGGCAGATTACAACGCGACCATTTCTATCCGACAACAGAGTTTCGAACTGACGATGGTTTACTCGCAAGGCAAGCTTACGAGTGACTATCGTGTAGGCATTCCGACTCTCCACGGAACCCATATCTGTTTCGAATTCTTGATTGACAGCTAGATGACTCTGGTTAAACTCAAAAAATGAATCAGAAAACTTATATCGTCAACCTCGGTGATCTCACCGACGATGACCATCCCTTTGGCAATGTCCAAGGGAAAGCCGCCTTCCGAAAGCTCCTTGATGTTGTTGAGGCCCATCCCCAGTACGTCATTTTTGGTATCTCACTCGCCGATATTGAGGCGACGGACGCCTCGTTTCCGAGAGAGAGCGTGGTGGCTGTCGCCAAGCATTTTAAAGGGGAACTTGGTTTTTTTCTGACGGATGTCAACAGCCGGGACCTGCTCGACAACTGGAATTATGCAGCCCGCGCGAAAGACCAGCCTTTGACCGTCTGGGTTGGGGACGATTTTGAGGTCATCGGCCCCGAGATCAGCTCGTCAGCGAAAGACCTGTTGGATTGCGTACTTTCCAAGCGCTCCGTCACTGCCGCGAAGGTGGCAGAAACACTCGATATTTCGGTCCCTAATGCCAGTACCAAATTAAAGAAGCTGCTGGATCAGGGGTACATTCTCAGAGTAGAGGAAGCCGCTGAGTCAGGTGGCATCGAGTACGTGTACCACGCCATAGGCGCATCTGCTTAAACAGCTTTACATATCCAGATTTGCGGCGTAGTCTTTCTTATGACGCCAGGGGATTGCTTTGATACCTGGTTAAACTGGATAAATTAATCAGATTGGTGATCGATATGGCTACAAACCCTCCAGCAGGTGATGGGCATCGCAATGGCGCTGTTCGAGACCGTTCTCAAACCCAAACCCCGTCGGGTCACTGGGTGAAGCGAGATACGGAAACTGGCCAGTTTATGGATGTAAAAACCTCGGACAAAACGCCATTCAAAGGCGTCCGCAAAGAGAAATAAGGAGTACTGAAAATGAGTGCAAAATTTGAGATTTTCTTGGGCTCCAATCGGCAGTATTACTTCCGCCTCAAGGCGCCGAATGGCGAAAAAATTCTCGCCAGTGAGGGGTACACGACTAAAGCCAACTGCCTGAACGGCATTCAGTCGGTAAAAATTCACTCGCCTTATGACAATAATTATAAAAGGCTGACGTCCACGAATTACCAGTACTACTTCACTTTGAATGCGAACAATGGCCAGGTAATCGGAACGGGCGAAACCTACACCACTACCCAGGCGCGGGAGGGAGGTATTACTGCGGTGAAAACCTACGCTCCAGCTGCATCGACTGTGGATTTGACTTAATCCTAGGCCTGCATCCTCAAGCCCCTGTGGTTTAGGGGTTTTTTTTCTCCAGGGAGGGATAGATTTCCTAAAGGAAGACAAGCGATAGTAGTGGCACTGCTGATGGCGATTTCAGGCCATTTGGTGCGCTCAGGGAGGCAGCGAAATGCAGCCAGGCGATAAGGTTCGATTGATAGCCAATCCAACGCGGATTGGCATCCTGGGGAATGAGCAGGATGGCCCACCACACCGACGTCGAATCCTGGTTATTTTTTTAGATGGTAAAGAAGACTTCGTCTTACCTTCGACGCTGGAGGTTCTCCCAAACAAAAAACCAAGTCCTTACGATTGCATCCTCAATGGTAAATTTAGTGGTGGCGAGGATTTGCGTGCCGCGATCACTTACCACCGGCTGAGCGGCAAGCTGGCAAACTTGATCTATAGCCTCAACACAACCAACACGCAGTTTTTGGCTTACCAATTCAAACCGGTCTTGCAGTTCTTAGACTCACCCTGCAATGGGATTCTCATTGCGGATGAAGTCGGTCTTGGGAAAACAATTGAAGCAGGTCTGATCTGGACGGAGTTGCGCGCTCGGCTCGATGCCAAGCGCCTATTGATTGTGTGTCCGGCGATGCTGAGGGAAAAGTGGCGTGACGAGTTGTCGAATCGCTTCGGGGTCCAGGCCGATATGGTGGACGCGAACGAACTGCTAAAACGCCTAAAAATTGCTCGCGAGCAGCCACAAGAAAGCTTTGCACTGATAGCCAGCATGCAGGGTTTACGCCCCCCACGCAGCTATGACGACGAGCTGAATCCTGGCCAAGGTGCCGCAGCCAAACTGGCGCGGTTTCTCACCGAGGCTGAGGTGGATGACCCTTTGATCGATATGGTAATCGTGGATGAGGCCCATTACCTCAGAAATCGCGACACCCAAACAAATCGCTTAGGGCGGTTGCTGCGGCCGGTGACGTCGAGTCTGGTTATGCTCTCGGCGACTCCGATACAACTCGGCAGCGCTGATCTATTTAACCTCCTGCAACTGATTGATGAGGATGCTTTCCCCTTCGAGGGCAGCTTTCGGTACAGCCTGGAGGCCAATGCCCCCCTTGTCCGGCTACGAGACCAAATACTTGCCAGGCCCATTACCCCTTCCCAGTTCAAGGAAGGCATCGATGAAGCGCTAGGCGCGCGCTTTCTAGAAGATAATGAGCAGCTTCAATTCCTTGCGCAGCACACGCCCACCGAGCAGGAGTTGAATGACCCAAAGTGGAGGTCTGAACAAGCGGATCGACTTGACCGCATCAATCCACTGAGCAAGGTTGTCACCCGCACGCTTAAACGGGATGTGCAGGACGGTCGGGTGATACGTGTACCCCACGCCATTCGGGCTACTTTGAGCAATGCCGAAGCCGTGTTCTACGAGGAGGTAACTGCTGCAATTCGAGAGTATTGCTCCCGCCGCGATTCGCCTCCCGGTTTTATGATCACCATTCCTCAGCGTCAAATGTCGAGTTGTATGGCGGCTGCATGTCGGGCTTGGCAGAAAAAAGGCGCAGTCGCTAAGTCCGAGGAACTCGACGAGTTGGTCTACGAGTTAGTAGGTGATGCTGCCGATGATGTTCCTACTGAAGAGCCCGCTTTGGGGTCGCTGTTAACGGCTTTGGTTAGAATTGCACAAGAGGTTGGCAATTATGAGACCTTGAAACGCAATGACAGCAAGTACACCGAGCTTCTCAGCGCCCTACGACGTTACTGGGCTGAAAATCCTGAAAAAAAGGTCGTACTGTTCGCCTTCTACCGACAAACCCTTAGCTATTTGGCAGAGCGGTTACGAGAGGACGGCTTCGACTCAGTCTTGGTTTTCGGTGGAATCGATAAGGCTGACGCGTTAGCGCGGTTTCGTGATCCCAGCGGCCCAAGGATACTTTTATCTTCTGAAGTGGCTTCAGAAGGCGTGGATCTGCAATTTTCAAGTTTGGTCATCAACTATGACCTGCCTTGGAATCCGATGCGGATTGAGCAGCGCATAGGCCGTATTGACCGAATCGGTCAGGAGGCTGAGCGTATTTTCATCTGGAACTTCATGTACGCCGACACCATTGATGAGCGCGTGCACGACCGGTTACTAGAGCGTCTGGACATTTTTACCCGCGCCCTCGGCAGCATGGAGGGAGTACTGGGAGAGCCTATCAAGGACTTAACCCAGTACCTGCTCACACACAAGTTGTCGCCGGAAGAGGAAATACAGCGCATCAACCAAGCGTCTGTTGCAATTGAGAATATGAACCGGCAACAGGTTGAACTGGAAGCTGAGGCAACTCAGCTGATTGCACATGGCGACTTCATCCAAAATAAGGTGCGCGCTGCGCGTGAGCTAGGGCGATATATCCGTGGGGAGGATCTGCTGACTTACGTGCGGGACTTTTTTTACGAAGCTTATCCTGGGACCCGCTTCGCTCCGACTGAACGTGATGTCATGGAGTTTGTAGTTGAGTTATCGGTAACCGCCAAGGTCGAGCTTAACTCCTTTATCGAAATGAATCGGCTTCAAGGCCGTACTCAACTGGTTAGTGCAAGGCCTAAGCCATTGCTGTTCGAAAATCGCCAAGGTCAATCCTCGCACGTGTTCGAGCGGGTCACCCAAGATCATCCGTTGATTCGATTTGTTACCGAGCAGCTCTCCAAATTAGGCCGTACTGCTGCGCGATTCCCTGTATCTGCAATCGATCTACCATCCTTCAAGGTTCAGGGTTTTGAGCCGGGTGTTTATGTGTTTTCTGTCCACCGCTGGCAAGTGACGGGGACACGCGATACTGAGCGTTTGGAGTACGTTGTTGGAAGGCTTTCTATCGGGACGTTTGTTGATAGTGAGGCATCCGAACATCTGGTGAATATGGCCGCGATTGAGGGACGTCAGTGGCTTGGAGTATCAAATGACTTGAACACTGCCGAGGCCGGTCAACTATTCTCCGATTGTCTCGATGAATCCAATAACCGATTTATCGGTTTTCGAGACGCACAAGGTCGAGAGGATCGTGATCGCCTGACGATGATGAAGAACGCTCTACGCTCCCACCTCGATAAGCAGGCGGACCGTCTTATTCAAACGATTCAGAGCTATCGTGCGTCTGGCATTGAGAGCCGTATGCGGTTGGTCCCTGCTGTCGAGGGGAAACTGAAGAAGCTCCGTACCCGTATTGAAGAACGGATTGCAGAGTTGGAATTGAAAAGTGGTGGTGTTGCCAACGAAGATTTTGTAAGCGGTGGTGTTATTCGGTTGCTCTAATTCAAGGAATAGAATGATGCGTGTCACGCTGGCTGAGCAATTTAAGGAGGCGTTCGCTAAAGCGGGCAAGGAAATCCCCTCTGTCGAAAAGCCGGACGTGGCGCGTAAGCCGCCCCCACAGCATAAGCGGATCGAATCGCAACGTGGACACCCGGATGGTACAGGCGCTTCTGGACCTCGGGAGAAAGCTCAAGCTTCCGCAAAAAGTCCGCCTCGCGCTACGCCTGTCAGCAAAAAGCAGGATGCGGTAAAGAGAAAAAAGCAGCGCCCCTCCAAACTTAAACGGATGGCCCCCCTAGGGAAAAAGACGCCTTCGGCGTTCCAGCCTCTCGATTACGATGTCTACAGACGAGGCATGAATCCCTCGAAGCCGAACGACTTACCCTTGGGTTCCGCATGCGATCCAGATGGTCACTATGGTGTGTCCTTGCTGCCCTCCTCTAGGCCGAATTGGGAATCCCTAGTAGAGACCACGGCACCGCCGCTGCTGACTTTTGCGTTGACCGGTCAAGAAGTGCAATGTCGGCAAAACGCCAATTGCGATTTAGCTGTAGAGCGAGAGTTAGTGCTTGGTCTTGATTTCGGTACATCTACTGTAAAAGCCGTGATTGGGGACAGTGCCTTGGGGCGCGAGGGAATATCTTTCGCTATCCCGTTCCGTAAAGATCCAGGCGTAGCTGGTTACCTGCTGCCATGCAGGTTGTATCAGCAGGAAGAAATTTTTTCACTCCGCGCTGGCGGTGCGGTGCACTCTGATTTGAAGCTTGATTTGCTTGCGAACGTCGAATCGATGGAGTGTCGGCGACGGGTAGTGGTCTTCTTGGCTTTAGTCATTCGACAGTCCCGAGCTTGGTTATTTACTCAGCATTCCTCGGTGTACTCATCCAGTCAGATCATCTGGAAATTGTCTGTTGGTTTACCCTCCGAAAGTCATTTCACCAGCACGGAGGCTCCACTTTTTGAGCTACTAGTCAGGGCTGCGTGGATTCTGGCAGGGGATTCCGCGTTTGATCTGCACATTTTGAATGTGGACAATGCCTTGATTCGTTCCCACCAATTGCAGAATGGTGAGGCTCCGGAGAATCATGAGGATATCGAGGTCTCGGTCGTTCCAGAAATTGCCGCTCAAATCTACGGCTACGTCGCTTCAGAACAGTTCGATCCTAACGCGCCTAATGACTTCATGATGGTCGACGTGGGGGCAGGGACGGTTGATGTGTCGTTGTTTCACGTCAAGCCCGGAAGAGGTGGGAAGTGGGACTTCGAGTTTTACACCACAGTCGTCAAGCCCTACGGTGCGATCAACCTTCATCGTCGGCGGTTAGATTGGTGGAAGGAAGTCATACAGAAAAATTACCCGGAAATGCTTGGTCTGGCTTTAGCCGTTGACGAAGGTAAAAAAGTCAGCGACATCCAGTCTGGCTTGCCTGCATCGTTGGGAGACTATTTTACCAATGCTGCTGTCGTGTTCACGACACCAGACCAACACGTCGATACGGCTTTTTTTAAGCAGGTATTCAGCCACGTTTTTCACGACGGTTATTGGAAAGCTTCCAAAGGGCTTCTCACGCGTAATGATCTAAACAATATCCCTGTTTACCTTTGTGGCGGCGGAAGTCGACATCCCATTTTCCAAAAATTGACGGAGGCCAACGGCCACCGCAGTTTTTATTCGTGGATGAGGCTCAATTTCCAGGCGCTCAACAAGCCCTCTAACCTTGATGCTCCAGGTCTCAGCCGCTTGGAGTTTGATAGGCTATCGGTAGCGTACGGCTTAAGCTTCTTGGACGTGGGGAAGATCGTTAAAGCGATTCCGCGTCCGCAGTTGATATCGGTCGCGTCCGATACTTGGAGGGATAACTACATCGACAAGTAGCTCAGGCAGGCCGATTGTTTGAGGTCAGATGACTGTGTTGTTGGCGCCTACGGCAAATTGACCCTGTTGTCGAGATGTCACTGACTCAGGCTGTTTCTCGCGAACCATTGCCCTTGCTGAGTTTGTTTAGATTTTGAAGTGGATCAGTCTTGCGTCAGCATGTGGGTAAATTCGGCCTTGGCCTCACGCAAAATGACGTTAAATGGGTGTTAATGGGTGTTTAATTGGGCTTTAAGAGCTGAAGCTCGTTTCAGATCAATTCCTCGACTGGAAGAGGTGCGGCTTAGCTTTCCGGCTCGCTGCTCTCGCCCGGGGAAGATTTTTTCCCCATGACAGGCTCTGAAAGGATGGGGCGGATAACCGATGCGATTGCCCGTGAGCCACGGCCGGATCCTAGGTCGTAGAGGTGGAAGCTTTGACAGACGCCAATCTGCTGGCGAAATTACAAGCTGAGAACACGAGGCTAATTGCCTTGCTTGACGCTCATGGGATTGATTGGCACCTGCCTGTTGAACCGGTCAAGATACAGGTTGCTCAAATTGAGGCTTCGCGGCTGCTCAATACAGATGCCAAGGTTGACCTATTCAGAAACCTGTTTCGCGGTAGAGCCGACGTTTATCCCATCCGTTGGGAAAGCAAGGCCGGCAAGTCAGGATACGCGCCAGCCTGTGCTAACGAATGGCGCCCTGGGGTTTGTGAAAAGCCACGAATCAAATGTGGCGATTGCGGCAATCGTCAATTGCTGCCGCTGACTGATGAGGTGATTTTTCGTCACTTGGCAGGCGACGTGGTGGTTGGTATCTATCCTTTGCTCCCTGATGACAGCTGTTACTTTCTGGCCGTCGACTTCGATGAGGCTGAATGGCGTGATGATGCCCGAGCTTTTGTTCAGTCGTGTCATGAGCTAAATGTCCCAGTGGCATTGGAGATTTCACGCTCAGGCAATGGTGCTCATGCGTGGATTTTTTTCGACCGTAATGTTTCTGCTTTTGATGCACGCCGCCTAGGTGCTTCGATCATCAGTCATGCCTGTGAGCGTACTCGCCAATTGGCACTCAGTTCCTATGATCGACTGTTTCCAAACCAGGACTATATGCCGAAGGGTGGCTTTGGGAACCTCATTGCTCTGCCTTTGCAAAAGCGCGCAAGGGCGAAAAATAACAGCGTATTTGTAGATGAGTCACTTGAACCTCATTCCGATCAATGGGCCTTTCTGGCCTCCATTCAGCGGATGAGCCCTGGGGATATTGAGCCGGCTATTATCCGGGCGATGGGTAACCGTGATCCTGTAGGCGTCGCGTATGTTGAGGACGAGGGAGATGCAGAGCCTTGGAAAGGTCGCGATACGAGATCGCATAAGTTGACTTGCCCATTACCTGCGTCTCTCCGTATCACATTGGCAAACCTGGTGTACTTCGAAAAATCGGAGTTACCGCAACCCTTGGCAAACCAGCTTGTCCGACTCGCGGCATTTCAAAACCCTGAGTTTTATAAAGCCCAGGCAATGCGAATGTCCGTCTGGAACAAGCCTCGGATCATTGGCTGCGCGCAAAATTTCCCTAAACACATCGCCTTACCACGGGGATGCTTGGATGTGGCTCTGGAGCTTCTGGAGGAAAATGGAATCACCGCTGAGTTCCAAGATGAACGCTTTGCGGGCGACCCCATCGACGTGAGTTTTCTCGGCACGTTGCGTTCTGATCAGGAAGTTGCGGTCAGCGCGATGCTTAGTTATGACGTCGGTATCCTGTGTGCGCCGACAGCATTTGGCAAAACCGTAACTGCCGCCGCGTTGATAGCGAAGCGTAGTGTTAACACGTTGGTGCTCGTGCATAGGACTGAGCTGCTACGGCAATGGCAAGAGCGTTTGCATGCATTTCTAGGAGTTGGCAATGAAGTCGTGGGTACTATCGGTGGCGGAAAGGCAAAACCCACGGGTGTCATCGATATCGCTGTAATGCAGTCTTTATCGCGAAAAGGCGAAGTCAGCGATACGGTAAAAAACTACGGCCAGATCATCGTAGATGAGTGCCATCACGTGTCAGCGGTCTCGTTCGAGTCGTTACTGAGAAGTGCTGCTGCAAGGTATGTGGTGGGACTTACAGCAACTCCAATACGACGTGATGGGCAGCAACCTATTATCTTTATGCAATGCGGACCGATCCGGCACTCTGCTACTCGACCGGCAAGTGCCCCACATGATTTGTCTGTGGTGCCCCGATTACTTTCCAAGCCCATTGTCGTCCCCGATGGCTCAGGGATTCAGGATGTATTTCGACGATTAGCCGACGATGTCGAGCGTACAGCTAAAATAGTCTCCGAGGTTGAGCTAGCCTTTAGCCAAGGTAGGAAGATTTTGGTGCTGACTGAGCGTACTGAACATGTGGATGCACTTGAGACTGAATTGAAGGGGCGCGTGCACAACCTTTTTACACTTCATGGGCGTGTGCCAAAAAAGCAGCGAATCGCCCGCATGCACGATCTTGACTCACTGCCACCTGATGCTCCACGCGTCCTCGTTGCAACTGGAAAGCTAGTTGGTGAAGGCTTCGATCATCCAGCATTGGACACATTGGTGCTGGCAATGCCTATCTCTTGGAAAGGAATTCTTCAGCAATACGCAGGCCGGTTGCATCGAGCGCATGCCGATAAGGCCGACGTGCGAGTAATTGACTTCGTAGACGCGGGTAATTTCGCGCTGATGAGGATGTGGGATAAGCGGCAGGCGGGGTACAAAGCGATGGGTTACCGAATGGCTGACTCCCTAGCCACTATGGACTTGCTCTAGCAGCACAGTCGGTCCCTTTGGGTTTCGATTTTGGATGCAGCCAGCAGTTCCTTCAGTACGGTGAGGATCCTGTTTCCGGAAACGACATTTAATATGGTCAAATCACCGCAGTACGACACTTATCGTGGCTCAAATGCGACATTTATGGTGCCCATGTTCCACGTGGAACCCTGATTCCACCTAGGGTAGCCATGACATTTAATATGCCCATCGACACTCCGGTCAGTACCCCACGAAAAAGGCCAACGCATCTGCGTTGGCCTTTTTTATTGCGAAGAGATTACTCCCCCGCCGGCGCTACACTTTCCAACCGATAACCGTACCCATAGATCGTCAGCAACTGCCAACCGCGATCTGCCGTCAATCCAAGCTTGTTGCGCAGGCGGTAAATGTGGGTGTCCAGAGGTCGTGACGAGGAGATTTCCTCGTGTGGCCAGAATCGCTCGTACAGGTAGTCCCGGGAAAGGGGGCGACCCAGATTGCTGAGCAGGCAATGCGCCAGGCGATACTCACGTTCGGTCATGACGATCGGTTTGCCGCCGCGGGTGACGGTCAATCCCGCGTCGTCGAGCACCAGGTCATTGACGCTCAACAGTTCAGAGGTCGCCCGTTTCTGAGTGTGCCGGCGTAGTACGGCGGCAACCCTGGCTTTCAGTTCATTGGGGCGGAAGGGTTTGCTCACATAATCATCGGCACCGGCATTCAAAGCCTGGACGATATCGTTTTCACCATCACGGCTGGTGAGCATGATTGCAGCGGGCGGGGCGTCCATGTGTTTGCGGGTCCAACGCAACAATGACAATCCATTGAGATCGGCAACCTGCCAATCGAGGATCAGCAGGTCGAAGGTTTCCCTGCGCAGATGGCTCAGCAGGTTTTCACCCCGTTCGAAGCTGTGTAGCGACCACGGTTGTTCACCGGCATTGGCCATCTGCTCCAGGGTCTGCTCGACACGGCGTAACTCGGCGGGTTCATCGTCCAGGATCGCAACACGCATAAGCGGTGATTCCTTGTTGCTTGGGCAATTACCTATCGACGATAGCGGTTCGATTGAATTCGTGAAAGGAAGCGGCCCGGCCGTTGGTCGCGACGTCCGCTATGATTCTTTGAGTCGACCTCCTTGGACTTGGGAATCATGACAGCCATCCCCTGCCCTCCTGCTCATGAGTAATCCACGCCGTGGCGAGAACACTGAGCCCAGTCAGGTTGAACGATTGTTTCGCCGGTTGGTGCGAGAGTGGGTGTGGATAAATGTTGTGCTGTTGCCGATGACGGCACTGCTCTCCTATCGCGTGCAGGTCAATCTGCAGGATGCGGTGCCCGTCTTGAGCGCAATGCTATCGGTGGGCCTGGTGACCTGCGTTCTCGGGTCGCTGTTATGGCGACCGCGCTTGGCGCTCTGGCTGACACTGGTGGGGATGGCCTGCGCCTTGCTGATCAGTGCGGGACTCGCGCAGTGGAATCAATGGTGGTCGCCGACGCCCGTTTTGCTGGCCATGTTGTTCGGCTACCTGACGTGGAGCTGGCGGCGACTCAGCGTAGTGCTGACCTATTTCGGTTGGGAACTGGCGCGGCTGGACAGTGAGCCCAAAATCATTCCGGAGCGTCGTCGTGCTCCTATTCCCGGCGGCGATCATTTACAGGAGCAGATCCTGGCGCTTGAACAAGCGCTGAGCCGCACTCGCGATACCCGCCGGTTCATCGCCGATGGCCTGGAGTACTTGCCGGTCGCCATGATGATCAGCGCGCCCCATGGGCAGATTCTGCTCTGCAACCGTAAAGCCCGTGATCTGTTTGGTGATGATCTGGTCGGTGGTGCGGTGCTTGATCGGTTGGCGCAACTCGGCTATCCGAATCTGTCCGCGGATCAGGCGCTGCAATTGTCGACGCTTCACCTGCTTGAGTTTCGCGACGCCAAGGAGCGCAGCCTGCGTCTGGAGCGCGCGCCATTGCTGCCGGTGAATGGACAAACCCCCATCGGATGGCTGTGGAGCCTGACGGACCTGAGTGTCGAGCGCGATGCGGAGCAACAACGAGGCATCATGTTGCGCTTCCTCTGCCACGACTTGCGGGCGCCCCACTCTGCAATCCTCGCCCTGCTCGATGTGCATCGAAATCAGGCGGGCGAGGACTCGCAACTGTTTGAGCAAATCGAGCGCCAGGTACGGCGGGCGTTGAATCTGACCGACGGTTTCGTGCAACTGGCCAAGGCTGAGTCCGAGGCTTACCGGTTTGAACCGAGCCTGTTCGCGATGCTGGTCATGGACGTATTTGATCAGGCATTGCCTATCGCCAGGCAGAAGCAGATCGAGCTGATGCAGCAAGTAGACGAGCAGGCGCAGGAAAGCCTGGTCCTGGCGGATCAGGCCCTGTTGACCCGGGCATTGTTCAATCTGTTGGAGAACTCGATCAAGTACAGCGCTTCAGGGACTCAGATCCTTTTGCGGGTGGAACATCGCGATGGCTGGCTGAGGTGTGAGCTCGCCGATCAGGGCAAAGGTATCTCAGCCCAGGAGTTGCCTGAGCTCTTTACTCAATACCGGCGTTTCTCCTCAGCCCAAGGCATCGATGGCGTGGGGTTGGGACTGTCAATGGTCAAGGCAGTGGTGGACCGGCATGGCGGACGAATCGAGTGTCTTAGCGAAGTCGGCCAGGGCACAACCTTCAGGCTGGAATTTCCACTCTTCAGCGATTAGAAACGGGCGATTTCTTTGCATAAAAAAACCGGCTATATCAGCCGGTTTTTTTGCGCCCGAAAAAAACTTATGCACGTTTTCTGGCGTTTTATCGTGTTAAGAAATATCTATAAAAATCATATGGTTATGATTGTATTTTGTCCTGAATCGAATAATCGGTGCACAGGTTATCCACAGAAAATCAGATAGCCACCTGATCATTCGCAACCGGAGCTTGCGGAGCCGGTGGCAGCGAGCCCATTTCCCGCTGCATTTGCTCGTTCCAGGCCTGTACCCGGTCATTCAATTCAGCGATCGCTCGAGGACCGCTACCTTCGGCGTACATGGGGGCGCCAATGATCACGGTGATGACGCCCTGCGTCTTCGCCCAGCCGGTTTTCGGCCAGAATTTGCCAGCGTTGTGGGCAATGGGCAGCACAGGCAACTCGGCGTTAACTGCCAATGCGCTGCCACCGCGCGAGAACTTTCCGACAGTGCCGTAAGGAACGCGAGTTCCCTCGGGGAAAATCAGGACCCAGACATTGTCCTTGAGCAATTCGTCGCCCTTCTTCGCCACATGCTTGAGTGCGGCTTTCGGGTTGTCGCGATCGATGGCGATAGGCCGAAGCATGGCCATGGCCCAGCCAAAGAACGGGACATACAGCAATTCGCGTTTGAGCACTTGGCTCAGCGGTGAGAAATAGGCGGAGAGAAAGAAAGTCTCCCAGGTACTCTGGTGGTTCGACTGAATGACGCAAGGACGCTCAGGCACGTTTTCGGCGCCCTTCACCTCGTAGCTGATGCCCAGGAATACTTTGCTCAGCCATAGCGCGCAACGGCACCAATACACGTTGATAAAGCGATAACGTGCCTTGAAGGGCAGAAACGGCGCAATAAAAAAGCTCAGGCTGCACCACAGCAAGGAAGTGGTGCCCAGCAGCAGGTAAAAGAGGAAGGTTCTGATGGCCTGCAGTATCGACATGGTGACGTTTACCGTTGCGGGCATTGCCCGCCCTGTATAAAGCGCACTCCCGATCAATCCCTGGTCAGGAACAAATCGAGGCACTCTACTAATTGTGGATAAGTTCTGCGGCAATCGCCGCCAGATCGTCAAAAATCAATGTGCCAACCGGAAGGGTCTTGCCCAAAGTCTTCGTGCCTTTCCCGGTCTTCACCAAAACTGGCTGTGAATCGACGGCTTTGGCGGCTTCCAGGTCACCAAGGCTGTCGCCGACGAACCAGAGATTGGTCAGCGACACGTTGTAATGGGCGGCGATGGTTTTCAGCATCCCGGCCTTTGGCTTGCGGCAGTCGCAGCCGTCGTCCGGCCCGTGTGGGCAGTAGACGATCAGCCCGACTTCCCCACCCTGCTCTGCCACCAGCGCGCGCAAGCGCTCGTGCATGGCATCCAGGGTGGCGATGTCGTAATAGCCGCGAGCGATGCCCGACTGGTTGGTAGCGACCGCTACCGTCCAGCCGGCCTTGCTCAACTGCGCGATGGCTTCGATCGAGCCGGGAAGCGGAATCCACTCCTCTACCGACTTGATGTAAGCGTCGGAGTCGAAATTGATCACTCCGTCCCGATCGAGAATCAGCAGTTTCAACAGCAATCCCTCAACCCAGCAGCGAAATGTCGGCGACGCCGAGGAACAGCCCGCGCAGACGCGCCAGCAACGCATAACGGTTGGCGCGCACCTTGGCGTCTTCGGCGTTGACCATCACCGCTTCGAAGAATGCATCCACCGGCTCGCGCAGGGCAGCCAGGCGTGCCAGGGATTCGCTGTACTGACGCGAGGCAGCCATCGGCTGGACAGCCTGGTCAGCCTGCTGAATCGCCGAGTACAGGGAAAACTCGTTGGCGTTGTCGAAGTACTTGGCTTCCACTACGGTCGGAACAGAGCCTTCAACCTTGCTCAGCAAGTTCGATACGCGCTTGTTCACGGCAGCCAGGGCAGCCGCTTCCGGCAGTTTGCGGAAGGCTTGTACCGCTTGTACACGCTGGTCGAAGTCCAGGGCGGAACCCGGCTTCAGGGCGCGTACCGACAGGTAGGTGGCAACGTCGACACCTTCGTCTTCATATCGGGCGCGCAGACGGTCGAAGATGAACTCCAGTACCGAATCGTTCAGACCGGTCGCCTTGACCTTGGTCCCGAAGGCATCCACGGCGAAGGCCACGGCGTCGTTCAGGTCCAGATCCAGCTGCTTCTCGATCAGGATGCGCAGCACGCCCAATGCGGCACGGCGCAGGGCATACGGGTCTTTGCTGCCGGTCGGCAACATGCCGATGCCGAAGATACCGACCAGGGTGTCGAGCTTGTCAGCGATCGCAACGGCTGCACCGGTCAGGGTGGCTGGCAGTTCTGCACCGGCACCGCGTGGCATGTACTGCTCGTTCAGCGCCAGCGCGACGTCTTCCGGCTCGCCGTCATTGAGGGCGTAGTAGTAACCGGCGACACCTTGCATCTCCGGGAACTCGCCAACCATTTCGGTAGCCAGGTCGCACTTCGACAGCAGGCCCGCACGAGCGGCCCATGCGGCGTTGCCGCCGATGCGCTGGGCGATGAACGCGGCCAGTCGGGAAACGCGCTCGGCCTTGTCGTAGACGCTGCCGAGTTTTTCCTGGAACACCACGTTCTTCAGGCGATCGTTGAAAGCTTCGAGTTTTTGCTTCTTGTCTTGCTTGAAGAAGAACTCGGCGTCGGTCAGGCGTGGGCGAACCACTTTCTCGTTACCGGCGATGATCTGCTGCGGGTCTTTGCTT
>Ga0160472_100397_pt1 | contig 35628 bp, 33 predicted proteins | sample HID1973M_E11MG_FD_108267 | JGI IMG/M metagenome (GOLD analysis project Ga0160472, IMG submission 108267) | Enriched mosquito-associated microbial communities from UW Madison campus, WI, USA - HID1973M_E11 MG | ecosystem: Host-associated > Arthropoda: Insects > Digestive system > Unclassified ... | reverse complement strand
TTCAGAAGCTTTCGAAGATTTCTTCAACAACTTCAACCACTTGCGCTTCAGATCTCTCGTCAGCGGGAGGCGAATTCTACAGCGTTACACGCTGCTGTCAACACCTCTTTTTCAACTTCCTTTGGGCTTCGATGAACTGGAGCACTTGCTGCCGAAAACTGCGTAACTCGTTGTTTACCAAAGAGTTTTTCGTTTCGACTGCGCCGGAAGTGGGGCGAATTATAGACACCTGAGATCTGCCGTCAAGCACTGATTTGGTGCTTTTATCAATAACTTGCAGAAAAGGGGGAATCCGCTCCCTCGCCTTCTATAAGGATCACCAAAAACACCCCTCTATATAGAAGAAGAGGTCCTGCCCCCCGGCTGAGGCCAGCAGAAACGTGCGCAGTGCCTTGCTGACAACGTCGTTCAATAGTTTTTAAGGGTTATTGATTTCGATTATCCAGCCGCCACCCGCAGCATCCGCCCCGCATTTGACTGACATGCAAGCAACAGCTTTGCGTAGTGCATGTCGGTACGGGGAACCCAGGTTGGAACCTGAATGACACCTTTCTTCACTTGAGAACAGAATAAATGAGCATGTCGAACAGATGGATGGCGGGTATTGCCTTGAGCTGCGTATTTCAGGTCGGCTGCGTCTCGAAAGTGACGCAGCAGGAGCAGTATTCGGGCTTCCTGGCCAACTACCAGGGACTGGAAGAGCAAACCACTCCCAGCGAACAGAAAGTACTGCGCTGGGTCTCGCCAGGATTTGATCCCCACGCCTACTCCACTGTCGTTTTCAAGCAGGTAGAACTGTACCCCGCGCCGAAGCCGACCGATCGCGTCAACCTGCAGACCCTGCAAGACGTGCAGACCATGGCCAGCAATAGTGTTCGGAACGCCTTTGCCCCCGCTTACACCATCGTCTCCAGCACCAAGCAAGCACCCGCCCATTCGCGGACTTTGATTTTGCAGGCAGCAATCACCGGGGTCGGTGCCAAAAACGAGGGCATGCATTGGTATGAGGCGGTTCCCATCTCCGCCATTGTCGGAGCCACCCAGGCAGCCACCGGCCATCGCGACCAGACCGCCGAGTTGTACATCGAAGCCGATCTGGTCGATGCCACAACCGGTCTGGCGGTAGCCAAGGTCGTACGCAAGGTATTTGGCGAGACCCTGGACAATGCCAGCCAACCCATCGCCGCCAAGGACTTCAAGGCCTCACTCCAGAGCATGTCTACCGACATCCAGGCCCTGCTTTCCAAGCAGTAACCTTTGCCGATACCCCGCCGCTCAGGTCAACTCGCCAACATCCATCGCCATGCAGATGGAACGCGAGCGGACATGCACGGGGTATCTCTACGCATTCCCCTTTGCGTCGCCCTCGACAAACGGCCAGCCCGCGTAACGACGGAAATTCGACCTGATGAAAATACTGAATCTGACCTTCTCGGCCTTTTTGTTGCTCTTCAGCTGCGCTGCACTGGCGGTGACGGTGGTTCCACTGAAAGGCCAAAGCTCCCAGACCATCCAGCAAGACACCAGCGCCTGCCAGTCACAAGCCAATGCGCAGTTCCCGACACAAACCACCGTGCCAACCGGTGGCCGGGTCAAAGGCGCCACCACCGCCGCCGTCGCCGGAGCGGCTGCGGCGCAAGTTCGCGGCCGGCAACATGAAGTCATCTACGACCAGATCGACGACGATGTGAAACAGGACTATCGCCAGAACCAGGCGCGCAGCGCCGCGGTAGCCGGTTCGATGATCGGGGCGTCAAGGCAACGCCAGGAACGTCGCCAGAACCTCGCGACCGCCGAGCAAAACGTCACCGCCAACAACTCCGTGTACAGCAGTTGCCTGCAACAGCGTGGCTACAACGTAATGCCTTGAGCCCGCCGTGCTGATCGAACGTCAGTGCCAAGACCACGTCCGCTCTCAACTTGCCAATGAATGGGAATCACTTCACTGGCGCCCTTCAGTAGAAGCCCTGCCGCGGGCTCGCCTCGCAGTTTTCGGATAGCGCCAATGGATCTCAGACAGCATCATCGCCGCCCCCGATCGAAACCCCGTGGATGACCCTTGCCTGATTTCAATGAGTTTTCTGATGGGCTGTTCCAGCATGGCCTGATGGCTCGCTGTGCACATTGCACCCTTGTCCGCCCATAGCGGTCATTCCTGTCGGCAGATGCTCTGCATCAAATCGAGCCAGTCAACCGTCTCTATACTCAGCCAGAACCACCTGAACGGAGGATTCCCATGCGCTACGCGTTCAAGTTGAAAAATGGAGCCATGGTCCTTTTCGACCCGGACACTGCCTTGCTGTCCATCACAACGCCCCATGGCGATGTGCAAAACACCACGATGGGCAGAGCTGAGTCGCGCCTGCTGGACCTGCTCCTCAAGGAGCCCGGCCAGACCAAAAGCCGCGATGAAATCATCGATTACACCTGGAACGACCGGGTCGTCGCTTCCGGCAGTCTGAACCAGGCGGTCTTTTCTCTTAGAAACATTCTCAACGACAGCCGGGATCACGAGATCCTGATGACAGTGCCCCGCCGTGGCTATTGCTTCAATCGTCACTATCTCGTCGACGAACAAAAAGACTCGGCGATACCTGCGCAGGAGATCGCCCAACCTTCTGCACCTGCCGAAGCAAAACTTCCGGCACCAGCGCCAGATAATGCAGCGTTACCGCCGCAGGATTCGCCCCGATCGACCTACATGAAAAAGGCCTTGTCAGTCGCTTATGTCCTGACGTTGGCCATGTGCGCATTCACGGGTTTCCATTCTCGCTTCGACACATCGAAAGTGGAAATTTCCACGGTTAAACACAATGACCTGGTGATTCATGCGGTCGGCAACAACGCTGCCGAAGCCCAGGCACTGAGGGATCTTTCAGCCAAACAGATCGAGCAGTTATCGCCGGCCTTGAAAGGTCAGGTGTGGTTGAATCTTTTCAAATCGAACTATTCGGTTTCGTGCGTCCGCCCGGACCAGAGCACGGCGAACTTGCAGTTGAACAGCGAACAGAAAGACCTGGCAACCATCATCCAGCAATGCCTGGAAGCTAAAATATGAAATTGACCATTCCTTCGATGACGCACTGGATAGTGCTTGGCGTCATCAATGCCGCCTGTATTTTCTCCTTGTTGTACTCACCTTCTTACTACATGGAAAATACCAGTTATCAAACCATTACCCGTCAATGGCTGGAAGATATGAACCAACTCAATACTGAAGAGTATCTGACCATTGGCCACGGGCGACTGACACAAACCACACTGGAAAGCCTGAACGGAAAAATCCGTAACGCCACCATCACCGCAAATGTCATCCGCGAAAGCAATCATCATGTCCAGATTAAAATCAGTAACGTCAAAGTGAGTCAGGACACTGAGCTATTTGCCATTGAAAAGACCCCCGATCTGTTTTTCAGGCGCCAGTATGTGCTGCAGGAAGGCGCTGTCCTGAACTATGAATTGATCCCGACCCCCGATAAAAACACCGTGTGTTTTTATGTGCATGATCTTGGCCGCCTGCGCTGCATGAATCACTAGTCAAGCCGTCAGATTCTCTCGCCCAGGCCAGGGAATCTGACGCCCGCTGCAACGCTGATTCCAGCGAAAATATGCATTACTGATTGGTATCATCCCCCCTTACCTCGCAAAGTCCCCCGCCTATCGTGCTCGCAGCCTCGGCCCGTCACGTTGATAATCGGCAGCAAACCCGCCAATTGACCTTGGACAATATAAGTTTTTGATTTTTACCAGCGACGTGGAAACGAGACTATTCACTGCCCAGGCCGCAAGAGAAAAGTGCCTGACATCCTGCTCTGCCTGAAAATCATAAATAAGGGAAGCACGTCGATGCAGCTGAAAAACCTCGTAACCGCATCCTTTGGTGTATTGCTGTCTCTCAAGGCAATGGCCTATGACAAGGAACTCTACGCTACTGACATGACGCGAGCTGAAAGCAACAAAAAAGCCCTTGGCAATGACAACTACAGTTACAAGGTTTGCACGAACTATCGCATCAAGGATTTTTTTGCCTTTGATGCCGCAGCGCTCGGCTCTACGACCAATAACTCGGTCATCTTTGGCTCGAATATCGCGGCGGAAGAACTGCAAAGCCTGCTGGATTTGCAAGTGAACGACACTTATGTCTTTACGGCAGCACTGGACTTGTCCGAGCAAGATAAAGCAGCCGCGATGCCAATCCTGTAATGAGTGCCTGGCACTCTCCATATTGTTGAAGAGCGTTGAATTCCATGAGTACCCCTGATGAAGTCTTTCACGTAACGTCCACTGCCCCGGCCCTGTCCAACAGGACAGTTGGTCGCTGGGAAATGAGCCTCGCTGCATCAGAGCATGAAGCACGCATTCGACAACACAAGCTCATTCATGGCCCGCGGCTGCAATGCAGTCGCCTGGAGTTTGATTCGGCCGTTACCCTGACCAGCTCGGTTCCCCACGGTTTTGTCAGCTTTGCCATCTCCCAGGCTTCCGTTGGCCGCCCCATCGTCAACAATCATGAATTGCGGCCAAACGAAATCATCGTGCTGTACAGCGATGAGCCCGTGCAATACACCTGCGAGCCCAATGAGATTCTGTTCACCCTGACCACGACGGTCGAACATTATGTGCAGTGCCTGGAAAAGCACGCCACGATCGATGTACTGGCCCATCGCAAGCAACACCGTTTCCAGGTGGCCCATTTCAAATTGATGCAGTCCGCAGTCGAGGCTATCAGCGCGCATTTTGCCGCGGCCAGGCAACCGCCTCTGCAACAGCGCAGTTGCGCAGAAGTTGCCAGCATTGAAAGTGCCCTGCTGGTTTCACTGCTGAGGGCTTTGACACCCGTGGGTCGTTCCGCGCTCAGATCCCCGACCAGGCGAAAGGTGGCGATGCAAGCCATCGAATACATTCACGCCAACACCCGCAAGGCGCTGTGCATGAAGGCACTGGTCAAACAGCTCGAGACGTCAACCCGCACCCTGCACCATGGTTTTGTCGAAACCTTCGGAATCTCGCCGATCGCCTACATCAGGAACCTGCGGCTCGCCAGCGTCCGGCGCGACCTGATCCGCAAAACCTGGCCCACGGTCACCGAAACCGCCATGCACTGGAACTTCCAGCATCTGAGCCGGTTTTCCCGGGCGTACCAGGATGCCTATGGCGAGATCCCTTCGGAAACGGCCAGGCGTAACTCGGCAAGACTGGCGGCGCCTCATCGTTGAAGGCTTCACGCCAGGACTAAAAAACTTCTGCGGATGAAGGTCGGGCTTCCCCAGCCCCCAAAAATAACAATCAATCATTTTCATCCGCCCATCCCCATCGCCAGCATGGCTGTTTTCCAACCCCAGGGGATCAGCATGCGCTACCGGTTAAATGCTCTGCCACTCAAACAGAAAATCATCTTTTGTGTCGCCGCGTATTTATGCGGTGTCGCCTTGGCCTGGCTGATGGACGTTTTGTAACGCCCCTTCCCTCGCGGTTCAATCGAGTGTTTCGGAGTCCGTTTATGATTGCAGCGAATACCGCCTCGCCGAAAAGGCACAGGTTCGTTTTGTGCGCGACCGCCATAGCGGGTTCAATCGCATGGTTTTGTGCCGAAAAACTTGTGGAAAGTCCGGTTGATCAGACGCTCAAGTGGACGCTGTTCATTTCCCTGGCCCTAACGCTGGAAGCATTGATCTACGTCGCGTGGAAGGTCATACGGCATGACAGCTCCAGCGTCGGTAAACCGCAGGCCAATGAGCTCACAGTTCACTACCGGCCGGTCGTGAACCCCAGGACAGGCGAACTGGTCGGGGCCGAAGCACTCCCGCGCTGGCGCGCCAAAGCAAACACCGTCCCCGCCAGCGACATCGTCACCCAACAGACGCACTCGGTCATTCGCCAAGTGGCGGAGGACTACTGCACCTACCTTTGGGCGTGCAAGGACTTCACCATCACCGTCAATCTCTGCACCCGGGACCTCCTCGATCAAGGTTTCCCGGACTTCCTTGCCGACATCATGAGCACGTACAGCCTGCCGGCGCGCACCTTCGTATTTGCAGTTGCAGAAGGCGCCTTGCTCGACCAGAAACACGCCCTCCTTCTATTGCAACAACTGCAAGCAGGCGGACATCGCGTTGTCATCAAAGATACCGGCAGCGGCGGCAATTCGCTCATCGAATCAGTGCAAGTGACACTCACCCCTCAAGCATTGGCCAGGCGGCATTTTCAACTTCCGATGGACGTCCGCTCCTGCACCTTTTGAAGCGCCGACAAATATCAATCAATGACTTTCATCAGGCCGCACCGCCCCGCAAATTCCCGGCAAATACCTCACAAATCAATAACCTGTAGAAGGACTCCACTTCCCATGCTTCTTCGAAACCTCGGCTTCGCTTCCCTGCTTTCGTTGCTGTCTTTTCAGGCACTGGCGGATGACAGAGGTTTGTATTTCGGCGCAGGCGTCACCAGCATCGAAACCGACAATTCCCACCTGAGTGATGAAGACAACAGTTACAAGGTTTTCGCCGGCTACCGTCTCAACAGCTATCTGGCCTTTGAAGGCGCCTACGTTGATCTCGGCCAGTTCGAGGACAAAAATCTCGATTTCGAAGGCAAATCTGCCCAGGCTGCCGCCCATCTCGGCTTCCCCATCGGCGACCGGATTCGCCTGTTCGGCAGCGTCGGTGCCCATGCCTGGGACGCTGATGGCAATGCCGCCGATGACGACACCGGCGTGGACCTGACTTACGGTGCCGGTGTTGAATTCGATGTGTTTCGCAATATCGGCATCCGCGCCGAATACGAAGTACTGGAAGTCGGCGACATCGACCTGAACCAGACAACCGCCTCGGCCTACATGCTGTTCTAACCCCCGCCACCATTGAGCGACCGCCCTGGTCGCTCCACTCCCCATGACCCACCCAAACATATAGAAATCCAGAACCCAGCCTACAAACATATGAATTTTTATCGATGTTTGGCTGGCATAAGCTGCGCAGACCGTTTCGTCGGTACGCCTGAGCCAGGCGATCTAAAAAAATAATCTGTCTACCGGCCAAGGAATTCTTATGTCCACTACCCTCGCACGCCGCCGTGCCGGTCTTTGCGCGCCGATCAGCGCTCCCGCTTCCGTTGGAGGTGGGCAATGACCGCCCCGCTTTCCCGACACAACGCCGATGAATCCCTGCTGCACAGCCAGGGCTATGCCCAGGAACTGCATCGCGGCCTGTCGCTGTGGTCTTCGTTTTCCGTCGGTTTCGCCACGGTTTCTCCGGTGGTGGGTATCTACTCGGTGATGTCCCTGGGGGCGATGAGTGCCGGTCCTTCCTGGGTGTGGATCGTGCCGCTGTGCCTGGCGTTGCAGTTGCTGGTGGCGCTGGTTTACGCCGAACTGGCTTCGCAGTACCCGCTGGCCGGCGGCTGCTACCAATGGGTCAAGCGTCTGGCGGGTGACCGTTGGGCCTGGTTCACCGGTTTCATGTACCTGGCCTCGGCGCTGGCTTCGCTGACCACCGTGGCCTACCTGGGCGGCTTCTGGTTGTGGCTGTTTTTCACTGGCGCTCCACCCTCGGCGAATGCTCAAGTGTTCAGCGGCGCCGTGCTGTTGCTGCTGGGCCTGGGTGTGAACCTGTTCGGCATCAACCCGCTCAAGTATTTCGTGAATGCCGGCATCATCGCCGAGGCCATTGCCTCCATCGGCATTGGCGTGTTGCTGCTGCTGTTTTTCCGTAACCACTCGCTCTCGCTGGTATTCGAAGGCCTGTCCTCGACCCAGGGCAGCGAAGGTTCGTACCTGTCGGGCTTTCTGACGGCCATGGCGGTCGGTGGCTGGGCGTTCCTCGGTTTCGATGCCTGCTCGCAGGTGTCAGAAGAAACCGCCGACGCCCGCACCTCGACGCCCCGGGCGATCCTGCGCTCGATGATTCTGGTCGGCCTGACCGTCATGCTCACCGCCTTCGCCGTCACCCTGTCGTACACCGACACTGCCGGCATGGTCTCCGGCCAGGTCATCGACCCGGTCACCCCGGCGGTGGTCGATGCTTTCGGCGCCTGGTCCGAGCGGCCGTTCGTGGGCATCGTGCTGGTGGCCTTCATCGCCTGCATCGTCTCGGTCCAGACCTATATCGGTCGCGCCGTGTTCGGCATGGCCCGGGATTCCATGCTGCCGGCCTCGGCCGTCCTGCGCCGCGTAGACAAGCGCAAGGTGCCTTTTGCGGCCATGGTGTTCAGCACCCTGTTCGCCAGCTTCGGCCTGGCCCTGGGCTTGAACGCCACCGCGGTCGGCACGTTGATCGCGTTCGGCAGCGGCGGTTTCTTCGTGGTGTTCCTGATCGTCGTCACCTGCGCCCTGCTCGCTCGCCTGAGCGGCAAATGGAAAGCCGAGCCGGGCACCTTCACCCTCGGGCGCTGGGGGATCCTGGTCAATTTCGCCGCGTTCTTCTGGCTGGTGTTCGAAAGCATCAACGTCGCCTGGCCGCGGGAGTCGCTGGCCCCACCGGGAGCACCCTGGTTCCAGGTCTGGGCGGTGATCCTGGTGTTCTCGATCCTCGCGGTGCTGGGCCTGATCTACATGTTCCGCGCCAAGCCTTACCTGCGTGCCGACGCCCTGCTGCGTACCGAATAACCCCCCTCGTTTTGTCGTGCGGGGCCCGTCCAACCGGGGCCCCGCTGATCTGGAGTTTCTGATGTCTCTTCACTATTGGAACTACCCCACGGAGATTTTCTGTGGGCCCGGTGCGCTCGATACCCTGGCCGAGCGCTGCAAACTGCACGGCATGCGCAACCCCTTGCTGGTCTCCGACCCCGGCATGCTCGCGCTGGAGCCGATGGCGCTGATCAAGGCCCATTTGCTGCACGCCGACATCCAGTTCGCCGTGTTCAGTGACATCGCCAGCAACCCGAGCCTGGACGACGTCGCCCGGGGTGTCGCCGCGTTCCAGGCCGGCCAGCACGACTCGCTGATCGCCCTGGGCGGCGGCAGTGCCATGGACGCGGCCAAAGGCATCAGCCTGGCGGCCACCGATGCCCAGGGCCTGGTGCAGTACGAATGGTCCAGCGTGATTGCCCGTTACCCGAGCCTGGCGGATTTCCCGCACCTGGACCTGCCGCGCCTGATCGCCTTGCCAACCACCGCGGGCACCGGCTCCGAACTCGGCCGTGAAGCCGTGCTGACCGACAGCGAACAGAACATCAAGAAAGTGATCAGCCACCCGGAGCTGCTGCCGGCCAGCGTCATCCTCGACCCGGTGCTGACCCGCGGCCTGCCACCTGCCCTGACCGCTGCCACCGGCATGGATGCGCTGACCCATCACATCGAAGCCTTTTGCTCGCCGCTGTATCACCCGATGTCCTCCGGTGTCGCAGTGGAAGGCATTCGCCTGATCCGCCAGCACCTGTGGGACGCCCACAACGATGGCCAAAACCTGGTGGCGCGAGAAGGCATGCTGGTAGCGTCCGCCATGGCCGCCGTGGCCTTTCAAAAAGGCCTGGGCGGCGTGCACGCCCTCGCCCACCCGTTGGGCGCGCGTTATCACAAGCATCACGGACTGTTGAACGCGATCCTGCTGCCCTACGTGCTGGTCGCCAACCGGCAGACCATCAGTGCCGACATCGCCCGACTGGCGCGTTACCTGGAATTGCCGCAGGCGGATTTCGACGGTTTCCTCGGCTGGGTACTGGAATTGCGCCAACGCCTGGGCATTCCCCATTCGTTGCGTGAAATCGGCCTCGATGCCGAGGCGGCAACCTGGGTCGGCGAACAGGCGCTGGCCGATATTTCCTCGTCGGACACCAACGCCTGCGTGCTCAGCGCCGCCGACTACAGCCAGATCTTTCGCAACGCCGTGTATGGCGTCCTGCCAGGAGTGAACCCATGAGTGCCGCTCAATACATCAACGGCCAGTGGCTGACCGGCGAAGGCGCCGAGCAAATCACCGTCTACGACCCGTCCCTGGGTCAGCCCTTCGCCGAACTCAAGGCGGCCAGCGTTGCGCAGGTGGACCAGGCTGTCGCCGCTGCGCGCCACGCACTGCCTGCCTGGCGCGAGATCAGCGCCGCCCGGCGCGCGGAGTACCTGAGAGGTTTCGCCGAGCAGATCGAACTGCGTCGCGAGGCCTTGATCGCCCTGCAGATGCAGAACAACGGCAAGCCTCGCCATGAAGCCGTCGTCGATATCGATGATGCCGTGGCCACCTTCACCTATTACGCCGCGTTGGCCGATGGACTGGCCGAACAGCCGTCCCGTGAAGTGGCGCTGGCCGTGCCCGGTTTTACTGCCCACACCCGCCTGGACCCCTTGGGTGTGGTCGGCCTGATCGTGCCGTGGAATTTCCCCCTGGTCACCAGCGCCTGGAAAATCGCCCCGGCCCTGGCCGCCGGCTGCACCGTGGTGCTCAAGCCCTCGGAAGTCACCCCGCTGATCGAACAGACCTACGGCCAGATCGCCGACACGTTGGGCCTGCCGGCGGGTGTGTTGAACATCGTGTGCGGTAAGGCCGAAATCGGCGCGGCGTTGAGCAATCACCCCGGTCTCGACAAATTGTCGTTCACCGGCAGCAACGCCGTCGGCAGCCAGGTCATGCGCAGCGCCGCGGCCCATTGCCGCCCGGTGACCCTGGAGCTGGGCGGCAAGTCGGCCATCCTGGTGTTCGACGATTGCGACCTCGACCAGGCCGTTGAATGGATCGTCGCCGGCATTTGCTGGAACGCCGGGCAAATGTGTTCGGCCACCTCGCGCCTGCTGGTCCAGGACAGCATTGCCGACGCCCTGCTGCAGCGCCTGAAAATCGCCTTCGAAACCCTGCGCGTGGGCAACCCCCATGACGAAGTCGACATGGGCCCGCTGACCAGTCAGGCGCAATGGTCCAAGGTGTCCGAGTACTTCGCCATCGCCCAGGCCGAAGGTCTCAACTGCCTGGCCGGCGGCGAAGCCCTGCGCGATCCGGGCTGGTTCGTCAGCCCGACGCTCTACGCCGACGTGCCCCCGACCAGCCGCCTGTGGAGCGAGGAAATCTTCGGCCCGGTGCTGTGCAGCCAACGCTTCAGTTCGGAGGAACAGGCACTGGCACTGGCCAACGACAGCCGTTTCGGTCTGGTGGCCACGGTGATCAGCGCCGACCTGGAGCGCGCCGAAACTGTCGCCGCGGCACTGGACGTCGGCCACGTCTGGATCAACTCGATCCAGGCCGTGTTCGTCGAGACGTCATGGGGTGGCACCAAGGGCAGCGGCAGCGGTCGCGAATTGGGGCCCTGGGGCCTGTCCGCCTATCAATCGGTCAAGCACGTTACCCGCTGCCTGGGTTGATAGCGCTTCACAGCCCGTGTTCGGCCAGCAGATCAGCAATGAAAGCGCGCACGGCTTCACTTTGCGGATGCCCGACGTGGGTGATCATGCTGTGCTGAACCTCATAACGTAAGGTCGCCGGCTGCAAGGCGCGCATTTGCCCGCTTTGCAGCCAGGGCCGGGCGTAATGGGCCGGCAGGTAGCCCAGATGGGTCCCGGCCAGTACGCCATGGGCCACCGCTTCCATGTGGTGCGCCGTGGCTGAAGCGCGCCCCGGTGCGATGGGCAGCACCTGATCCGCCGGCAGGAAGCCATGTTTGATCCAGTCACTGCCTTCGAGCTGTTCCATGCTCGGCGACTCCACTGCGAACAGCGGGTGTGCCTGTCCGCAGAAAACCCCGATCTCCTCGGTGTACAGCGGCTGGTAGTTCAGGGTCGGCAACGGCCGGCTGAAGTAAGAAATGGCCACGTCCAGTTGCCCGTCGATCACCGCCAGTTCGAGCTCGGTCGGGGAGTTGACGAAGATGTGCAGGTGCATGTCGTGTTCACGCTGATAAAAGCGCGCAATGGCCGCGTCGATCCGCGCGGTGGGCAAGGTCGCGATATTGTCCGCCAGCCCCAGGTAAAGATCCCCGACCAGCCGCCCTGCCAGGTCCTGGGCCTCGTCGCGAAAAGCATCCACCGCACCGAACAGGGCCGACGACGCCTTGAGAATCCGCTGGCCTTTCTCGGTCAGGCGAAAACCGCCCTTGCCCCGCTCACAGATGCGATAGCCCAGGCGTTTTTCCAGACCGGAGATGTGGGTGCTGATGTTTGACTGGCTCATGTTCAACTCGGCCTGGGCCGCCGTGAATCCACCACATTTCACCACGATGGAAAAAATGCGCAGCAAGCGCAAATCCATGTCCGTCACGTTTCTGAGCACAGGGTTTCTCGACCGGTTGGAAAACTTTCAACGTGCCTTCGGGCACGAACACAAAATGCCATCGAGGTATTGTGTCCGTCACCCGAACCTTCAGCAACGTCTCTTGCCGCTGCGACACCCTGCCAGTCAGGCAATACCCCGCGATTGATTCTCCCAAAACGGTTTGCGCAGCTCGGTCTTCAACACTTTGCCGACGCTGGTCAGCGGCAGTGCCTCGCGGAACTCGATGCTGCGGGGCACTTTGTAGCCAGCGATGAACTGACGGCAATGGGTAATGATGTCCTCACCTCTGGCGCTGTAACCCGGCTTGAGAATGATGACGGCATGCACGGTTTCGCCCCATTTCTGGCAAGGGATACCGATCACCGCGCTTTGCGCGACCGCCGGGTGGCTGGCGATGGCCGTCTCCACTTCGGCGCTGTAGATGTTCTCGCCACCGCTGACCACCATATCCTTGAGGCGGTCACAGACATAGACGAAGCCGTCTTCGTCCATGTAGCCCCCGTCACCGGTGTGCATCCAGCCACCGCGCAAGGCCTCGGCCGTGGCCTCGGGCTTCTTCCAGTAACCCAGCATCACGTTCGGACCGCGGACGATAATCTCGCCCACGGTTCCACGCGGCACTTCGTTGTCCTGGTCATCGACGATGCGGACTTCGACACAGGCTGCAGGCAGGCCGGCCGAGTACATCTTGCCGCTGGCCTGGCCCTCGGCCGTGTGATATTGGACCCCCAGGGTGGTCGCCGTAGGCGCCAGTTCGGTCATGCCGTAGTTCTGGGTGAAACCGGCATTGAAAAAAACGCCACGGGCACGATCAAGCAGTGCCGGCGTAATGGACGAGGCGCCATAGCAAATGCGCTGCAGCGATCCGACATCCAGTGCCTGGCCCTGGTTCTGGTGTCCATCGAGCAGCATTTGAATCATCGTGGGTGCCAACAGAATCTCGGTGACCCGATGTCGGTCGATCGCCTCAAGCGCTCCTTTGGCGGTGAAGGATGGCAGGACCACATGGGTGCCGCCGCTGAAGAACAGCGCCACCGTCGCGGTGAAATCGGCCAGGTGAAACATCGGCATCGAGTGCAAAAACACCGCATTGGCAGCGCAACGGCCATGCATCAAGGCGTTCATCACCGTAAAACTGATGTTGTTGTGGCTCAGCATCACGCCTTTGGGAAAGCCCGTGGTGCCACCGGTGTAGAAGATACCCAGCAATTGATCACCGCCACGGCGCGCATCCTCGAGTGGCTGGCTGGCGGCAATCAGCGCTTCGTAATCGAGCATGCCCTGCGGGGTCTCACCGTCGCCGGCGTAGATCACCAGGCGCAAGGTTTTCGCTTCCTCGAGGATCCTCGCGCCGAGCGCCTTGTGGTGGTCATCGACAATCAGAATGGTCGTCTGCGAGTCATCCAGCGAGTAGATGATCTCCGCCGCACTCCAGCGGAAGTTCACCGGGTTGAGTACGCCATCGGCCCAGGGCACCGCCAGGAAATACTCGATGTAGCGTTGGCAGTTGAACGCCAGCATCGCCACGCGATCGTTGCTTTCGACCCCCAGATCCTTGAGTGCCCCCGCCAGGCGTGCCACCCGGTCACCGTATTGCGAGTAAGTCAGCGTGCGGCCCTCGGCACAAATGGCCACGGCGTCGGGACGACTCTGCAGATGACGGTGCAGCCCTTGAGTGATGTACATGTAAATCTCCGGATGATTGTTGTCGTTGATTCGCGTTGCAACGGTTGATGCGCAGGCGGATGGATTGGCGGTCACCACAACGGCAGGGAGTAACCGAGAATCACCCGACTCTCATCGATATCGCTGCCAAAGTCGGATCGGGCAGTGGCGTTTCGCCACAGGAATGAAAGGTTTTTCAGGGGGCCGCTTTGAATCACATAGGCGATATCGGTATCGCGCTCCCATTCCCGGCCCTGCGCTGCCCGACCGCTCACTTCGACGTTATTGCCCTGGACGTAACGGGTCATGAATGTCAGGCCAGGCAGGCCCGCGGCGGCAAAGTCGTAGTCGTAGCGCAACTGGTACGAACGCTCACCGGCGGAACCGAAATCGCTGACCTGCAGCAGGTTGACCAGATAAGGATTGGTGGCGGTGAGGTAGGCGAACCCCGTAGCACCGTCCATTTGCTGGTAGTAGAGCCCGAAGCGCTGTGCGTTGTAGCTGTAGGTAAAGGCCGCCCCCAGCGCGCGGTTATCCACCCCGCTGGCACTGCCATCGGCGCTTTCATGGGACCAGCGTAAATCGCTGCGTAATGCATGGCCGGGCGCAATGGGCCAGTTATGCACCAGCGTCAGCACCTGTTGCTGGTAGACGTCTTGCAGAATGCCGTAATGAAGGCCGGTGCTCAGCGCAGGGCTCCATTTGTACGTGCCACCGAGAAAATCGAAGCGGTCTGAGGTCAGTCCCGGCGCCGCACGACTCGCCGACAAGTCCTCGTTGTCCGAAGAATCGCGCTGATTGACCTGGCGCAACTGGCCAAGGTCCAGCGCCAGCCCGTCCATTTCCGTGGAATTGAGCCAGGCGCCGGCAAACGTCTGCGGCAGCAAGCGGGTGTCATTGAACACCACCAAGGGCGATACCGGAGTCAAGGTACCAACCTTGAGGACGCTCTTCGAAACTTTGAATTTGGCGGTCAAGCCTGCTTCACCGTAATCGTCCTGGGCGCGCCGGGTTTCCCTGTCCCGTGGCAATAACCCGGTTCCCCCGCTGCGGTCGGGGCTGGAGTCGAGCTTGATACCCAGCAATCCCAGGGCATCGAGCCCAAGGCCGAGGGTGCCATCGGTGTAACCGGATTCGACGCGCAGGATGAGACCTTGGGCCCACTCCGCGGACAGGTTCTGCGGCGCATTGGCCTGGCGAAAGTCTCGATTGAGATAGAAGTTTCGAGTGAGCAGGCTGGCGTGACTCTGCTCCACAAATTCCGCCTGGACCCCGGGCGAAGCCAGCAGTGCGCCCAGCAACGAAAAACAGCCAAGTTGCTTTACATGCATTTCAACATCTCTTCTTTTTGCAGTCTGCGGCCGTTTGCCACGGCCGTTTCGGCCCCGGAAACCGCCCTTCAGAAAATGCAGGTGAGCAGTCTCGCCGGCCCCGAAACGGAGCCGTTCAGCGATTGATCAACGTGGATGTGAAACAGGCTTTACAGGCGCTTGAGTTTCAGTAAATGCGTGGGCATGCAGGCAAAAAACAAGCCGCAGCCCAGAATGATCAGCAGGCCAACCGAGGATAAACCGACACTCAGGCTGCCGGTCTCTGCCTTGATCCAGCCCAGCAGTGCAGAGGAACCGAAACCGGCGGCCCCGGCGCCGACGCTGCTGATGAAGGCAATCCCGGTCGCTGCGCTGTCCTTGCCCAGATAGGTGGGAGGAATCGTCCAGAATATCGGCGTCGCCGAATACACCCCCGCCGCCGCCAGGCACAACATCAGGAGCGTCACCGCTACACCGATGTCAGGCACGCTGAGGACAAAGAGGGCAATCGCCGCCAGCAGGGACGGGACAATCACATGCCAGCGACGCTCCAGCAGGCGATCGGAATTGCGACCAACCAGGTACATCACGATGGCCGCCGTCAGGTAGGGCAGCATCATTAATGTGCCCAGTTGCTTGAGGTCAGTGACCCCGGCGCTCTTGAGTATGGAGGGGCCCCAGGTGCCGATAACCGCCGAACCTACGCAGACCGCGCAATAGACCAGCGCCAAAAGGTACACGCGCGGGTCGCGCAGTGCGCTGAACAAACCGCCATGCCCGGTGCCGGTCTTCAAAGCCTGATCGTTTTGCAGGTCCTGGTGGATCAGTTCGCGCTCTTGCGGTGACAGCCACTTGGCTTTCAGTGGCGAGTCATCCAGTACCCAAAACACCACCAGGCCGAGCATGACCGCCGGTATCGCCTCGATGATGAACAACGCCTGCCAGCCGCGCAGGCCGAACCAGCCATCGGCCTCATGCATGATCCAGCCTGAAATCAATCCACCCAGCAATCCGGCTGTAACAATCGCCATCAACAGGATCGAACTGATGCGTCCACGCCGCGCCGCCGGGAACCAGTAGCTGAGGTACAACACCACACCCGGGGAAAAACCGGCTTCGGCGGCACCGAGGAAAAACCGCGCCACGTACAGCTGCATTGGCGTCGTCACCAGGCAGGTCATCCCGGAAGCGATCCCCCAGATGATCATGATGCGGGTCAGCGTTGCACGTGCGCCGATCTTTTGCAGGTAAAGATTGCTGGGAACTTCAAAGAGCAAATAGCTGAGATAAAAAATACCGGCGCCCAAGCCATACACCGCATCAGAGAAACCCAGATCCTGAGTGAACTGCAACTTCGCGTAGCCAATATTGGCGCGATCAATGTAATTAACGACATAACAGATAAAAAGAAACGGCAGCAGCCGCAGAGTAACTTTTCGGTAAAGCGCGTCGGCATCGACGACCTTCGGGGGAGCAACAGTGTTCAGTACGGTCATGAAATAACCTCGATATTATTATTGTGTTTTTTATCGCTGCACTCACTTGAGCGGCCTGAGGTTACGCCAGATAAACGTGCGATGAGTCCCACCCTGAGCGGGGGGCTAGCCCATCGCCAAAGTCGGTAAAGCCCGGGCAATTCAGCTTTGCCAGGCTGTCAAACAATGAATCACTCTAATAAAAACTTCCTGCTTGAATTTTCGGAAATTTAAGCTAACAGGGCCAATGCATGTGCTGATCATCGGCATGACACGGTTTCTCAACCGGTCGTCCCGGTTGTCTTCACGCCACCGAAAAACCAACTATGGTTTACAGCGGCAAGCGGTGTTTGCTCAATGGAGTTGATGTTCGCCGCCACTTGGCCGTGTGAGTTGACAAGGAGGTTTCATGCAAAACACTTGGGTCCATCCTCAAGTTGAGTCTGCGGCACGCTTCAATCGCTGCGCGCTGGTGGTCGCAGTCGCCTTCGCCAACGCCTTTTGCCTGTCAGAGGCGCAGGCCGCGTGCGGCCCGCTGGCACCGGGGGCTTATAATGCATCCGAGACCTGCACTCCCCTGACAGGCGTTGCAGCGTCCATAACCACACAACCGGGCACAACGATTACGACCACTGCCGGTTCTTCGGTGCTCAGCCGTGCGACCAACAACGACTCGGCCATCAGCCTCAGCGGCACCACGATCACCAGCACACCGCCCACAGCCGCCAATGCAGTGTTCGCTAATGTGCTCGGGGCCGGTGGCCCGGGAAGCGCCAGCCTCACCATTGACGGCGGCGTCAACACGGTCAACCTCGGTGGTTCGGGACTCGATGCGCTGGCCATCACCAACGTCAACACCGGCCTGTCCAGCGTCACGGTCACCTCAGGCACCACGCTGAACATCCTTAATACCGTCGTCGGTAAGGAACATGACGGCATTGATGTCACCGGCACCGGCGGCGGTGCGATCAATGTAAATCATCAAGGCAGCGGCCAGATCACCCTGCTCGGCGGCAATGGCATTTGGACCAAGGCCACTGGCAGTGGCGACAACACTGTCAGTGTCGGCACGGGGGTCAGTATTCAGGTGAACAACGACGATGCACTGTCGGCCGGCGACCCCATCCTCGACGACACGCTGCCCACTGCAGGCGTCGGTAATAATGCGGGGGTGCACACCCGGGCGATCAACGGCAACACCACGGTGGATAACGCGGCGACCCTTACCGGCCGTGGCATGAACGCTTTCGGCGTCTTCACCGAGGGCGGCACCGGTAGCACCCAATTGCACAACAGCGGGACGATTACCACCGATGGCTTGAATGGTTTCGGCATTCGCGCGATCTCGACCACCGGCAGCATTGCCGTGGTCAACGATGGCGCCATCACCACCACCGGCGGTGCCGCGCACGGGATCTATGCCAATGACAATGCTGGAGCAACCGGCTCGATCAGCATCGAAAACAATGCGCCCATCAATGTCGGCAGTACCGTGAATACGGCCGGCTCCCGGGCAATTTATATTATCAAGCGCGGTACCGGGGACGTGGCCGTCACGGGCAGTGGCGACCTTACAGTGCTGGGTAATCCGGACACCACCCGCGGCCACGGCATTATCATCAGCGCCGAGACCAACAACGCGCTTATTGATTACTCCGGCAACATCACTGCCAGCGGTTTTGGGGCGGGTGGCATTCGGGTCGATTCGACGGGCGGCAACGTGCGGATCAATTACAGCGGCAACCGCATCGAAACCTTCAATGGCAGTGCCAATGGCATCTACGCCTCCACCCAGGCTCCCACTGGCACGGTAGACATCAATGCTGGCGGCACGATCATCACGCACTCCAACACCGGTACTGGAGATGGCAGTGGCATCGGTTCCTTTGGTTTGCAGGCGTTGACCCTCGGCGGGGACGTGAATGTCGCCTTCACCGGACCGCTGATCGATGTCAACGGCTCCGGTGCTGCGATTCTGGCTGGTAATGCATTCAATTCGGGAACCGGTCTGGGCGCGCTCAACGTCAGCAACAGTGGTGAACTGATTGCCCGTGGCGATCAACAGCGCGGCATCCGCACACTGTCCACCAGGGGCGCGCAAACCATCGTCAACACCGGAGCTATCCAGACACTCGGGGCCAGTAACAGTCAGGGGATTCTGGCCGAGGCATCGGGCGCAGCCAGTCTTTCGGTCAACAACACGGGGGCGATTACCACTGGGGGTATCGGGTCCTCGGGGATCGACGCGCTGACCGAAAGCGGCGTGGTCAATGTCAGCAACACGGCGACGATTCAAGGTGGACGGGCGGACAGCAGCGGCATAGCGCTGGGGGGTGCGACACAGTCATTGAACAACTCGGGCGTCATCGGGGCGCTCAGCGATACGGCCGTGCGCGCCGACAGGACCACGCCAGGGACAACGTTCACGCTCAATAACACCGGCCAGATGACCGGTTCGGTCAATGCGCTCAGCGCTACCAGCACACTCACCAATAGCGGCACCTGGACCCTGCGCAATTTCGCCGACAGCACCGGCAGCGGCGTGCGCGACACCTGGGGCATCGCCACCAGCGACCTGGGCTCGGCGAGCGGCAACAGCATCGACAACAGCGGTGTGGTCCGCCTGGCCGCACAGCCCTCTTCCGGCATCGTCAATTTCAACAGCAGCGGTGCGTACCTGCCCTTGGGGCAAACGGCCAATCAGCCGACATCGGGCGGTGCCGTGCAGGGCCAGATCCTCGGCGTGAGCCGTTTCACCCACAGCGGCACCCTCGACCTGCCCAATGGCACCCGCACTGTCGGCAATGTGCTGGTGATCAGCGGTGCCAATACGGCGGGAACTGACGGCGGCGGCGTTTTCGTTGCCAACGGTGGCAGGCTGCTGCTCAACACGACGTTGAACGAAGGTGGCGCAAACAGCCGCTCCGACATTTTGGTTGTGGACTCGACCGCGACGGGCAGTGGCGGCGCGACGGCGGTTGCCGTCAGCAACGTCGGCGGCCAGGGCGAGTTGACCCAGGGCAACGGTATCGCCGTCGTCGAACTGACCAACAAATCCGCAGCCGCCAGCGATGCGAGTGCGTTCCGTCTGGCGAGCCGGGTGGTCGCAGGTCCCTATGAGTATCGTCTGCAACAGGGCGCTGAGGATGGCAGCGCCCGGGATACCTGGTTTCTGCGCTCGGACCAGCTAACGCCGCCGACACCACCCACACCACCCACACCACCGGACCCTCCCGTCCCGCCAGACGATCCGATCCCGCCGGAGCCCTCACCCGCACCTGTGCCGAATTATCGCCCGGAAATTTCCCTGTATGGCGCGCTGCCGGCGCTGGCCCTGGTGTACGGACGGACGATGGTCGACACCCTGCATGAACGGGTCGGCGAAGAACGCCTCAACGCGGGCGATCCATTGCCGGAGAAAGACCAGACCGCTGATTCGCCATCAATGGGTTGGGGCCGGGTGATCTATCGCAGCGGCAAACAGGAAAGCGATCGCAAGAACGCCCTGGGCAATTCGCCGGAATACAACTACGACCTGACCGCGTTCCAGGTCGGCACCGACCTGTATCGCAAGGTGCGCACCGATGGCAGCCATGAGCAGGCCGGCATCTCCCTGTCAGCCGGCACCGTCGATGCAGGAGTCAGTCATTACACCGGCAGTGCCGCCGGGGAGGACACCCTGCGCGCCTACGGCGTGGGCGCCTACTGGACGCATTTCGGACCTTCCGGCTGGTACCTGGATGGCGTGCTTCAGGTCAATCATTTCGACATCGAAGCCAAGCCCAACGAACTGGCCAAACTGGAAACCAAAGGCTGGGGCTATACCGCTTCGCTGGAGAACGGCTACCCCTACGAATTCGACAAGAACTGGTATGTCGAACCCCAGCTGCAGGCGATCTACAGCTACGTCGACCTGGACAGCAGCGATGATGTCGGGGCCAACGTGCGCTTCAAGGACGTGGAGTCGCTGATCGGCCGGGCCGGTGTGCGAATCGCCAAGGACTGGGACACCGAAGGCGTCGACAAGACGGCACGTCGCACCAATGCGTGGATTCGTCCCAGCGTCTGGCATGAGTTCAAGGGGCAACCGAAAACCGAGTTCTCCTCCCAGTCGGGCTACATCCCGTTTGAGTCGGACATCCAGGGCACGTGGGGCGAAGTGAATCTGGGCGTCGATTATCAGGCCAATCAACGCACGACGTTCACCGTCTCGGCGGGTTATCGGGAGGGTTTTGACGGTGACAGCCATGGCTACGACGCCATGCTGGGTTTCAAGGTCAACTTCTAGAAAAGTACCGGCCGCCCCGTGCCTGGGGGCGGCCACTGCCTGTCAGCGTGGAAACAGGAAGGTCACCGCCGCACGAAAGCCCCACCCTTGCGCGCCGTCTTCAGGCGTATCGAGCCAATACCGGGGCCCCACCTGCACCGTCAGCGGCTGGCCGCCCAGTTTCAACAACTGGGTGACGTTCAGGTTGACCGGTACCGCCCATTCGCGGGTCTGCCAGTTGTAGGTCGACTCGGTGTTCACCCCAAAGGTGGTGAGGTTGCTGTTGGTGTACGAAAGGAAGGGCTGCAAGAAGGTCTGGTTGACCTTGTCCTTGCCATCGGGCGGACTGCCGTCGAGGCCCCAGATATGGTTGGCCAGGATGCCGTGGGTCCAGCCGTGCTCCTGTTTCAACGCGACGACCGTCGGGCCGGCGCCCCATTGCTCGCTACCGAGCAACTCATCGCTGCCGGTAGGGATCAGGAACGCCGGGCCGGCGCCCAGGATCCAGCCGCTTTCCGTGGGTTTGGTCGGGGAGAAAAAGAAACTCTGGGTGATATCGCCGACGCCGGATTTATCCGCCGCGCCATTGGGGGCCAGGCCATGCTGATCGATCACCGGCAGGATGGTGCGGGAAATGAGGTTCCAGTCTTCGTTCAGGTTGAATGGCAGCACCGGCTGGATATTGGTCACGCTGTGCATGCCCTCGCCGGTGGGTCCCATCTTCTGATCCCAGTTGTACTGCACGGGAAGGCTGTACATCGCGGCAACGGGGTTGAGGGCTTTCTTGGCCAGTTCCGCCGAGTCTTCGGCCCGGATCGTTGGCGTGGCGCACAACGAAGCCGCCAGAACCCATGTGCAACGCCACTGTTTTTTTGAATCCATTGTCAGTCACCTGATCCATAAAAAATCCACAGCAAGCGTTTAGCTTAGTACGTGCTGGCGTTGTACAGCCAAGAAATAACAACAAAAACACACCTCATCAATGGCGAAAGGCCAGCATTGATAGGCATTCTCTTTTGCGCAATAAACAATTTTTTCAATAATCTGGCAAAGATAAAAAAGCGACTATCGTAGTAAGTAAGCAGCCTGCTCTGGACCCTGAATGCGTATTGATGGAGTTCTTATGAAAAGAACCAACTCGACCGCTATCGCCACTGCCCTTTTCGCCGTCATCCTGCCAGGCGTTTCCACTGCCAGCCTATCTACCGATCCAATTGTTACCGTTGGCTTGCTGGGAAGCTACAGCGCCCTCGAGTTTAAAGAGCGCAAAGGCACCAGCACTGAGTACATGCCGGAAGGTGGCCTGTTCGTGAATTTTGGTAACAAAATGACAAACCCTAATGGCCTGATTTATCAAGCGGAAATCAGCGGGCAGTACGCTGAAAAGGACAGTCAGAAAGTCAAGGATGGCCAAGCGGACGTGGACCTTGGCTGGCGGGTTGCTTTCGATCCGATCAATAGCATAGATGTATTGTTCGGCGCAGGTTACAAATGGAACCGATTCAACCCCGCCTCCAGCAAGTATGACATCGATCTAACCAGTCGCACTCCCTTCGCTAAAGTTACTACTGGCTTTAATCATCAGTTCAATACGGCAGTGCTGCGCATTGAAGCAGGTGTTCGTCAAGTAATAAACGGTGATTCACAACTTAACGTGCATGGAATCAGCAACCAGACGCTGGACTTACAAGACACCACCAATCCTTTTATAGAGCTGTCGCTACTGTTTAACCGGCAAGGTTCGCTGCCGGCTGTGGTGTCCCTGTATTACAACCATTTCAACTATGACTTTGACGGGCAGTTTGTGCTGGCCCATCTCAATCGACAAACCCGTGACGAGTATGGTGCAAAAATCGGCCTTGTCTTCTGACAGGTTCCGCGGCTCGATTCAACAGGCGGGCGTCCTTGCCCTCCTTGGCGATTAGAGCGACGCCTCGATCTTTTTCGCGGCACCTTCATCGACCCAGGCGTGCCAGACTTCCGGGTGTTCCTTGAGGAACATTCTGGCCAGCTTCGGTGATTCGATGCGTTCACGGGTCATTCGGGCCAGGTTCTGATTCAACAGATCTATGGGGATGTTGACCTTCTCCAGTACCGCCACCAATTCGGGCGCCTGCTCATGAAACGCCTGGGACAGTCCGACCATGGTGACGACATCTTTATGGGCGCCGGTCTTCTCCTCGAGTCTTATCGCATCGACCTGCCCCATCAGTGGCGTCGGTGACCAGTAGTAGAACAATACCGGCTCTCCCCGCTTGTAGCTGGACAGCACCGCTGCATCCAGGGCGGCGCCGGTACCCGGACGGAAATTGGTGAAGGTGTTTTCAAGACCGTACTCCTTCAACATTTCGGTATTGTCCTGTTCGCAGATCCAGCCCGCAGGGCAGTTATAGAAACGACCTTTGGAGGGCTCTTCCGAATCGCGAAAAATGCCCGGGTATCTGGCCAGGTCTGCGACCGTCCTCAGGTCTGGTGCTTGCGCGGGCTTTTTACGTTTGGCATCCCCCTCCACCACATAGCGCGGCACATACCAGCCCTGGGTCGCACCAATGATCGGAGCGCCAACCCCGACCACCTTTCCGGCAGCCGCGGCCTTCTTCCAGACCTCGCTGCGTTCCATCCACTCTTCGCCAAACACCTGGATGTCGTTGCCCGCGAGCGCTGTCTCGAGAATGATGGTGTTGCCCACCAGTTGATCCGTCGCACAGCCATAACCCTCCTTGAGCACGATCATCATGATGTCGGTCAGGAGCATGCCGCTTTCCCAATTCAGGCCGGCAAACTTGACCGGCTTGCCCGACTCACACCACCCGGCGGCCTGGCTCGAGGCACTACCAGCCAGCAAGCCGAGGGCTACCAACGTGGCCAACAAACGCTTCCTGTTTTTCATGATCAGACGCTCCAAATCTTTGTTATTGGGGGCAGCGAACTGTTGTGTGCGGCACAGGAGAAATCAGTCCATCAGCTCGGGCATGGACAGGTACGTGGCGCAAACAGGTGAAACGAAGGCGTGAATCCAATGCTTTTTTTGTTATGGGTAAAACTCAATTGACCGGTTCAACCGTCGTGCGCCCGTAGAACAACTGGCGGGCATAGGCACTGAACTCCACGTTGGGCTGATCCACATAGGCAAACACCGCGTTGAGCCGCAACTTGTCCCCCTGCACCGGCGTCACACGGTGCAATGAATAGCGGCCACGGAACAAGGTCAGGGTGCCGGGCACCTGGGGCAGCACTTCAATCTGCTGTGTTTTCGAGTCGTCGAGAAACAACCGGACCGCATCGTAACAATCGTCGTTTTCGTTGCGAAGCATGCGCACGTACTCGAAATCCCCGCCAGCGCTCGCCGACTGAAGCGACAGCGTGACGCTGAAATCGGAGCGATCGAAGTGCCATCCCAACTGCTGCCCGGCGGTAAATCCCTGCAGGTTAAGGGCTGCCAATGGATCTGCGTGGCGATAGAGCGCATCCAGATTCAATACATCGCGAACAAACGCAAGCACCTCGTCCGATTGGTAGATGTCCCTGATCAGGTTGTCCGCAGGAATGTCGGCGTAGGCCACCGTGTCTTTTTCGGTGTCCATCAAGCGTCGCAGTGGATGTTGCTGATCAACCCCCTCCTCCTGGGGTTTGAAGTAGACCGTATGTTTTTCCCGAAAGTGGAACATGCGCGGGTGCAGCGCGAGTGTCTGGTCCGCCATGGTGGCGAGGGGCTCATCGCGAATGAAACCCGGGAAGATGGCGACCCCTTCCTGTCCCAGCAACGACTGACTGCGAGCAACCAGTTCGAGATAAGCAGGGTTTGTGCGATCGGTGATGGGATAACGCTCGAGGTCGATCAGGTCGCCAAGGTTTACTGCAGGTGGGCAAGGCAGTGTGCTCATGATTGTTGTTCTCCGGTGGCTCTGCTGGATTCAGATTGCATCGCCAGAAAAAACAAGTCACGCTCATAATTTCACGCAATTTTGTGAATTATTTTCAGGTCGGACAGCCATGAGACTCACACTCGATCACCTGGTGATGCTGCAAACATTGGCCGAGGCCGAGTCGATCACGGCGGTGGCGGAACGCTTATGGCTGACCCCTTCCGCTGTCAGTCACCGTCTGCGTGAAGCAGAGCGTCGCCTGGGGGTCGGCCTGACCGAACGATCAGGCGGCAAAATGAGGCTCAGCCCGGCGGGCGTGCGCCTGGAGCGAGCGGCCAAAGACATCATCGCGATCCTCAACGAGGCCGAGTCCGAAGCCAGGTCCATGGCCGGCGGCGTCACCGCGTTCGTACGCATGGGCGTGACCTCCTACGGACCCTTCCGCTGGATTCCGAAATTCATCAAGCACTACTCCAGCCTGCGGCCCGACATCGAAATCACCCTGGTCACCGTGCCCCGCGATGACGTTTACGCGAGCCTGATGCAGGGCCGACTTGACGTGTCCATCATCGACGACGGCATGGTGCCCAGTGGCGTGGCAAAACTGCCGCTGTTTCGCGACGACCTGATCGCGATCATGGCCACCGACCACCCCTTGGCGGGGCGAAAGAACATCTACGCCGAAGACTTCAAGACCTACAACCTGGTGACTTACTCCACCGACCGCGCCAGTGGCTGGGAATATGACCGCTTCTTCGCCCCCGCCAGCATCCTGCCGCGGCGCATGATTACCGTGGAGCTGATCGAAGCCATCGTCGAACTGGTGCGCTCGGGCTATGGCATCAGCATCCTGCAACGGGACCTGGTGACCCCCAGCCTCGAGCGCGGGGAACTGGCTTGGGCAGCGCTGAATGACGGTTTGGATATCGCGTGGAATGCGATCATTCGTCCGTCGGAACGGGATGACAGTGAGGTGAATCAGATGGTGACGGCGCTGGATGCGTGGATGAAAAGCTCAGGACAACCTGAGGCCTGATCAGGGTGCGAAGTGGGCCGATGGACGATCCTCAAGTTCGGGCCTAGGATGCAAAGCCCTGGCCCTTGAGCGCACATCCAGCATGAATCGCCGGGCAAGGACAAGGAAGCGAACTGGCTGCCGGCGCCCAAGGGCCCATTCATGGTCACCATGCGTTACTACTGGCCGAAGCCGGAATTGTTGTCCGGGCAATGGAAATCGCCGGTGATCGAACAGGCAAAGTAGTTTTTTTCGTGCGGAACGAGAAAGCCCGGTGATCAACACCGGGCTTTTCTGTTTACAGCGCCACGTATGACGCCAGGCGGCTGATCAGAAAGCGAAATCCGCCTCGTCCATCGCCATCAGGCAAGCAGCGCCACCTAACAGGCTTTCGCGATGACCGCTGGCCCGAGGCAGTACCCGGCGCCAGTAGAAATCGGCCGATTGCAGCTTGGCACGATAGAACGCCGGCTCGTCGCTACCGGCATCCAGCGCAACTTGGGCGCGGACGGCGGCCTGCAACCAGAGCCCGCCCACCAGTACGTAGGCGCAGTACGCGAGGAAGTCCACCGACATGGCGCCGATCTCCTGCACATCCCGCTGGCACGCTTCGACCACCTCCGTGGCCAGGGTGCGCCATTCATCGAGACGCTGTTGCATTGCCTCGGCCATTGCTCGCAGCGATGCATGGGAACCGGCGGCGTCGACCTGTGCTGCCAGTTCGTCAATCAACCCGCCCAGCTCCGTCGCGCCATCCCCCAGCACCTTGCGCCGCAGCAGATCCAGCGCCTGAATGCCATTGGTGCCCTCATACAGCTGGGTGATGCGGCTGTCGCGCATCAACTGCTCCATGCCCCACTCGCGGATGAAACCGTGCCCGCCGTAGAGCTGCACGCCAAGGCTGGCGACTTCCTGGCCGACGTCGGTGAAGAACGCCTTGACGATCGGGATCAGCAGCGCCGCACGGCGACTGGCCTGTTGACGCTCCTCAGGTTCCGCGGCGCCGTGTTCGAGGTCCAGCTGGCGCGCGGTGTAGGCCGCGAGCAACCGGCACCCTTCGCTCAGGGTCTTTTGCGTCAGCAACATGCGGCGCACATCGGGATGGACGATGATCGGATCGGCGTTCTTTTCCGGCGCCACCGGGCCGCTGAGGGCGCGGGACTGCAGGCGCTCGCGGGCATAAGCCAGGCCGCCCTGGAAGGCTGCCTCGGCAATGCCCAGGCCCTGCAAACCGACCTGGAAGCGCGCATCGTTCATCATGGTGAACATGCAGGCCAGGCCCTGATTGGCCTCGCCGACCAGCCAGCCCTGCGCACCGTCGAAGTTCATCACGCAGGTCGAAGCGCCCTTGATGCCCATCTTGTGTTCCAGTGCGCCACAGCTCAGGGAGTTGCGCACCCCCGGTGTGCCATCAACGGCTGCGATGAACTTGGGCACCAGGAACAGGCTGATGCCCTTCACCCCTGCAGGCGCATCAGGCAAGCGGGCCAAGACCAAGTGGATGATGTTGGCCGTCAGGTCCTGCTCGCCGCCACTGATGAAAATCTTGCTGCCGCTGACTTCATAGCTGCCATCCGCCCGGGGCTGGGCGCGAGTGCGCAATAAAGCCAGGTCGGTACCGGCCTGGGGCTCGGTGAGGCACATGGTGCCGGTCCATTCACCGCTGACCATTTTTTCCAGATAGGCCTTCTTCAGCGACTCGCTGCCATGCCTGTGCAGGGCCAGTACCGCGCCCTCCGTCAGGCCGGAGTAGATGCGGAAAGACAAGGATGCCGCCATCAGCATTTCGTGGAAGCTGGCGGAAACCATCTGCGGGAAACCCTGGCCAGCGAACTCCTGCGGCCCGGTCATGCTCGCCCAACCGTTATCGACGTACTGCCGGTAAGCCTCACGAAAGCCCTCGGGCGTGGTGACGTGACCGTCGACCAGTTGGCAGCCCTGCTCGTCGCTGTTGCGGTTCAGCGGCGCAACGACTGCGCCGGCGAAACGCGCGGCTTCCTCGAGAACGCCATCGATGGTTTCCCGATCCAGGCCACTGTCCAGGCGCTGGCAATGGCCGCTGACATCGAACACTTCATGCAACACGAAGCGCATATCGCGAAGCGGTGCCTGATAGTTCATACGCGGCCCTCTTTAACGTCGGCAAAATGCTGACCGGTTTCGGCCAGCCTGGTGATCAAGCCGGCAGGCTGCCATTGCTCGCCGAACTGGCTCTGCAAGCGCTGCAGACGGTCACGGATCGAGCTCATCCCTTGTGCATCAGCCCACTGCATCGGCCCGCCTTCAGCCTTGGGAAAACCGTAGCCGTTGAGATACACGCAATCGATGTCATGGCTGCTGCCGGCGATGTTCTCCTCGAGGATTTTCGCCCCCTCGTTGACCAGGGCCAGCAGGCAGCGCTCGAGGATTTCTTCGTGGCCAATTTCACGGCGCTGATAACCCAGCTTCGCCGAAATCTCCAGCACCAGGGCGTCGACCTCAACGTCATGTTCTGCCTGCCGGCTACCCTCGGCATAACGGTAATAGCCCTTGCCCGCCTTCTGCCCCAGGCGGCCCATTTCGCACAGCGCATTGTCGACCTGCACCGTCAGCGCATCCATGCCCTTGCCCGCCAACTGCCGGGCACGCCACTCGAGGTCGATACCGACCACGTCGTACATGCGAAACGGCCCCATGGCAAAACCGAACTGCTGCAAGGCCTCGTCCACCTGCCATGGAAACGCGCCTTCGAGCACCATCTTGCGCGCCTCCCCCGCATAGCTGGCGAGCATGCGGTTACCGATGAAACCTTTGCAGTTGCCGGCGACCACCGTCACCTTGCCGATCTGTTGCCCCAGCGCCAGCACCGTGTCGAGAACCGCCACGGCCGTGAGTTTGCCGCGCACGATTTCCAGCAGCTTCATGATGTGCGCCGGACTGAAGAAATGCAGGCCGAGGACCTGCTGCGGACGCTGGGTGACTGCGGCGATGGCATCGATGTCCAGCGCCGACGTATTACTGGCCAGGATCGCCTGGGGCTTGAGCGTCGCATCCAGGACGCGAAAGATGTCCTGCTTCAGTTCGAGGTTCTCATACACCGCCTCGATCACCAGATCCACGTCCGCCAAGGCCGCATAACTGTCCACGGCGCGAATACGCCGCAGATTTTGCTCGGCCTCGGCGTGAGTGATGCGCTCCTTGACCACTTGAGCAGCCCAAGTTTGTTCGGCCATCTTCAGGCCCGCTTCAACGGAACGCGGATCGCTGTCCAGCCACAACACCGAAATACCGTGCCCGGCCAGGCTGATGACAATGCCGCGCCCCATGGTTCCGGCGCCAATCACCGCGACCTGCTGCACTTGTGTACCCATGAAATGTCGCTCCGCATACGAGTGGAAAAGATTGCCGCCACCCTAAGCAGGCGCCTACTATTTTTGAAATTTCATTTTCATATGCCAGGTATTTGTAATATGAATTTAAAGAACTTCGACCTGAACCTGCTGCGGGTCCTGGATATGTTGCTGCGCGAGCAGAACGTCTCCCGCGCCGCGGAGCGACTGGCACTGACCCAACCCACCGTGAGCAACTCCCTCGCCCGCCTGCGCCTGCTGTTCGCCGACCCGCTGCTGGTGCGCGTCGGCCGACAGATGCAACCGACCTCCAAGGCACTGGCGCTGGAAGGCCCCATTCGCTCGGCCCTGCAACAAATCGAACAGACCCTGAGCGCCGGCGAAACTTTCGACCCCGGCCTGAGCCAGCAACAGGTACGCATCGCCCTCACCGACTTCGTCGAACAGCTGTGCATGCCGCCGCTTCTGGCGCGCCTGGGAGAATCGGCGCCTAACTTTCGCATCGACATCGCCCACCTCAGCCCCAGCCTGCCCGCCGAAGCCCTGGATCGCGGCGAACTGGACATCGTCCTCGGCCGCTTCGAAGAAGTGCCAGCCCGCTTCACCCGCCAGACCTGGCTCAGGGAAACCCTGCGGGTTGCGATACGCAAGGATCATCCGCAAGTGCAAAACGCACTGGACCTGGAGAGCTTTCTGCGGCTGCGGCATATTTGGGTAAGCGGCGGGCAGACCCGCGGCATGATCGACCAATGGCTGGGCAAACAGGGCCTGGGGCGGCAAATTGTCTACACCACACCGAACTATCTGCAGGCTGCTCACCTGGTGGCGACGACGGACTTGAGCGTGGTGTTACCGACGCTGCTGGCCAAGCAGTTTGCGGCGCTGCTGCCGCTGCAGTTGTTTGAGCTACCGTTTGATGTGGGGTCGTTTCAGATTGAGCTGGTTTACCTGGCGCAGCGGCAACATGATCCGGCGTTGGCGTGGTTGATCGAGCAGATAGTTGCGGTTCGGCCGGGGTGATGGCGTTGGTAAGTCGCAGGCGTAAAAAAAGCCCCGACGGGTGCCAGGGCTTGGGGACGCTAAGCGTTGTCTCAGTCTTCTACTTGATCGAGAAAATCGAAGGCGTCGGGTTCTTCGTCTTCGTCATCGTCGTCATCGAAAATTCCTTGGGCGTCTGCTTCAGCCCAGGATTCGTGGTCGTGGAACTCATGATCGAGCAGGTGATCGTGCTCGGGTTCGGGGATGTCGATTTCTTCGCTCATTGGGGGTGTCCTGCATTGACTGTGCTGAATATTGATCGGCGAAGTCGGGTTTGGCCAAACAGGATGCAATGTTACCTCAATGGCCTGTGTGTGCTGAACCAAGAAGGCGCGAAATCAGTCTCTGGAAAACTCAAACAAGGCACTTGATCACCGGCATCGAACTTAATGCGACCATCCAGACACCAACGCGATATTGACGAACAACCGCTTCGTCAGCAGTGCATCGTCAGGAGGTTTTATGAGTGCGCAACCCGTTCAGTATTACTTCGAGGTCTACGAGGAGTCTTTCACCAAGGCCCCTGCCTGGAGTGTTGAAGCAATAACGCCCTTCCCGGCTGTTTCGATTGGTGACCGTTTCAATCATTTAGCCCTTGACGCTGCAGGGGGCAGAAACGTCTCCGAGGAAGAGGAATATCGAGTAGTCGATATCGACCATGTATTTTCGGCAATCGAAGGCAAGCTCACCTGCAAAACCATGGTGAAAATAATGTTGAGCCATCGTAACCAGGAATATTAAAAAGCCTGGTCGTCAACGAATTTCGTGGAGGTTGGCCTCAATGGCCCCTGGCGCGGTCAAGCCTGCCCGTCATGAGCGGCCAACTCATTCAGGCTCCTCCACCGACAACGGTTTGTTCAACTCTCCGATCTTTTCAAGTCGCGCCCGAACGATGTTGCGGCTGATGTTCAGCAGTCGGCCAGTCTGCAATTGGTTGCCATGGCAAAACCGGTAGGCCGCACGGAAGATGGTTTCTTCAATGTGCTCGTACAGGTCTGGAATATTTCGCTCGAACAACGCGTTGAGTGCTGCTTCCAGGTTCACTGGCCCGGCGATGCCCGGACTTGCGTGAACGGCCTGTTCCTGTTCTTGGCGGATACCCGAGGAGCGCATGTCCACCAGGTGCAAATCTGCCGGTGCGACCCGCTGGTTGCGGCACACCAGCAAAGCGTGGTGGATGGAGTTTTCAAGCTCGCGGATGTTGCCCGGCCAGCTGTGTTCCAACAGTTTTCGTTCGGCTTCGACACTCAATGACGCACGGTTGTAACCCAAGCGCTGGCAGTGTTCTTCGAGGAAAAACTCAGCCAGGGGCAAAATGTCTCCTGGTCGCTCCCGCAGCGGTGGCAGGCGAATCGTCGCGACGTGCAGCCGGTAGAAAAGATCCTCGCGAAAGTGTCCGGCAACGACCGCATCCGCCAGGTTGACGTTGGTGGCGGCCACCAGGCGCACGTTGATCGGAATCGGCGTGCGCGATCCAAGGCGCACCACTTCACGCTCCTGCAAAACCCGCAGTAACTTGACCTGCATGTTCAACGGCAAATCACCGATCTCATCGAGAAACAACGTGCCGCCATTGGCCGCTTCGAACCAACCGGCCTTGCTGGAAGTGGCGCCGGTAAATGCACCTTTTTCGTGGCCGAACAACTCACTTTCCACCAGGGTTTCAGCAAAGGCACCGCAGTTCACTGCGACGAAAGCCTCGCGCCCTCTTCGACTCAAGGTGTGAATATGGCGGGCCACCAGCTCCTTGCCGGTTCCGGTTTCGCCGATGATCAATGTGTTGGCCTCACTGGGTGCCAGGCGCTCTATTCGACTGAGCAACTCCTGGGAGCGGGTCCTTGAACACCTTTGGCGGGCTCGGTGCTTCGGTCGAGACCATCGTCGAAACCGTGCGCCTCATTTCAGTTGCCGACGGCGGTGTCGGACCTGATGATGAACGCAGAAGCCGGCTCACGCATGGAGGTCATCGTCCTCAGCGTGCTGTGCATTGGCCTCGGTGGCTACCTGATGACCCTGCTATTCACCCTTCTTAGCCGCCATTTGCTGCGCTGGCGCAACACTCGTTGAAAGGCCATTCCATGAACGCCATTGCCCAACATGCCCTGCTCCACAGCACTCCATTGCAGTCGGGGGCGCTGCATATTCGCGGCCTGAGCAAGGCCTACCGGATCGAAGGCCAGCCTCTGCCGGTGCTTGAGAGCATCAACCTCGACGTTCGCCCCGGCGAGTTCGTCAGCATCGTCGGGGCCAGCGGCTGCGGCAAATCAACCCTGCTGCGGCTGATCGTCGGGCTGGAGGCCGATTACGACGGCGACATTCTGCTGGATGGCAAACGGATCGTCGCCACCAGCCTGGAACGCGGGATCGTGTTTCAGGACCACCGCTTGTTTCCGTGGATGACCCTGAGCCAGAACATCGCCCTGGCCTTGAAAAACCATCCGCTGTCCGCAGCGGAAAAACAGCGGTTGGTGGCCGAGCACATTGCCCTGGTCAACCTTGAAGGTTTTGAAAACGCCTACCCCCATCAGCTGTCCGGCGGCATGGCACAACGGGCAGCCATCGCCCGTGCACTGATCAATAAACCGAAAGTGCTGTTGCTCGACGAGCCCCTGGGTGCCCTCGACGCGTTGACCCGGGTTCGGCTGCAACACGAGTTGCAGCGCATCTGGGTGCAGCAGCGCTGCACCGTGATCATGGTCACCCACGACATTGAAGAAGCGCTGTACCTGGGTGACCGGGTGATCGTCATGGACGCCCATCCGGGACGGATCAAACACGAAATCAAAGTCGACCTGCCCCATCCCCGGGACCGCTCTTCACCCGTACTGCAAGGCTACAAGGAACAGTTGCTGGAAGAGCTGGTGGGGCATTGAGACTCGCAGCAATCCGTTCAGGCGTTAAAAACTGAAGCATCACAGGAGTACATGAATGGGCAATGTCCAAAGCCCCGCATCGCTGGCGCGGGTATTCCAGAGCCCAGCGCCCGGCGAACTGCTCAACCTTGGCCGGATCTTTCGGGAACCCTTGGCGCTGTCACGTCTGCACAGCACGCCCAAGGCGGTGTTGAGTCGACGTGAATTCTTTCTGCTGGGGATTTTGGCGTTGGTGCTGCATGGCGCGGTGATTGTCTGGGTCAACCAGACACCCACGCCGCCACTGCCCGTGGTGCCGCCGCAGATTCCGCCGATGACCATTGAATTCTCGCAACCCGCGCCACCGGTGGTGGAGCCGCCACCGCCCGAGCCGATTCCACAGCCGGTGGTCGAACCGCCGGCGCCTGTGGAGGATGAGTTGGCTGTCAAACCACCACCACCGAAGCCGATCCCTAAGCCTGTGGTCAAGCCGGTGCCAAAACCTGCTCCAAAACCCGCTCCAAAACCGCTGCCCAAATCGGTTGATCAGCCGCCAGCAACGCCCGCGCCGACACAGCCAGTCGCCGCGCCAGCCCCAGCGGCCACTTCTGCACCGCAACCGGTCACTCCGGCGTCGGCGAACGCCGGCTACCTGAACAACCCGGCACCGGAATACCCGTCACTGGCGATGCGGCGCGGCTGGCAAGGCACCGTATTGTTGCGGGTGCATGTACTGGCCAGCGGCAAACCCGGTGAAATCCAGATCCAGAAAAGCAGCGGCCGCGAACAACTCGATGACGCGGCACTGGCAGCAGTCAAGCGCTGGAGTTTCGTGCCGGCCAAGCAGGGCAATGTCGCCCAGGACGGCTGGGTCAGCGTGCCCATCGACTTCAAGATCAAATAGCAATCCGATCCCCGGATACCTGGCAACAGCGGGCCACCCCACAAAAGGAGCACCGCCACTCAGCAACCCCTTTATCAGAGAACACAGAACATGACTCTTCTCGCATCCCCCTTCGAATCCATTGAACACGCCGTCATCTGGTTATTGGTCGTCTTCTCCATTGCAACCTGGGGCCTGGCCTTGTTGAAAGGCCTGCAATTCGTCCGGCTCAAGGCGCAAGACCGAAAATTCCACAGGCAATTCTGGGCCGCCTCGAGCCTTGAGTCCGCAACCGAATCCGCCAACAACCTGCCGGGAGCCGCGGCTCGCGTGGCACTGGCCGGATATGCCGCGATCCAGGTCGGTGACAGCCAGGCCACCGACCTCAGCCAGTCGATCAATCATCAGGATCGTCTCGAACGAGCCCTGCGTCAGCAAATCGTGCGCGAACGACGGTCGCTGGAAACAGGCCTGGCGATCCTCGCCAGCATTGGCAGTACATCGCCCTTTATCGGCCTGTTCGGCACCGTCTGGGGAATCATGTCGGCATTGAAAGGTATCAGTGCAGCGGGCTCGGCGAGCCTGGAAACCGTGGCCGGACCCATTGGTGCCGCACTCGTCGCAACCGGTGTGGGGATTGCCGTCGCCGTACCGGCGGTGCTGGTCTACAACTACTATTTGCGCCGCCTGAAACTGACGGCAGCCGATCTCGACGACTTCGCCCACGACTTCTACAGCCTGGCGCAGAAACACGCGTTCCGTGTGCAGCTGCAGCCGGTACCTGGTAAAGCCGGCGCCACCGTTGCCGGGCAGAAAATCAAGGAGGCCTCCTGAAATGGCCTTCTCTACTCAAGACAGCGATGAAGTGCTTAGCGAGATCAATGTCACGCCCCTGGTGGACGTCATGCTGGTGCTGCTGGTGGTATTCATCGTCACCGCGCCGCTGTTGACCAATTCAATCCCCATCAACCTGCCAAAAACCGAATCGGTGGCACCGGTTGAGCAGAAAGATCCACTGGTGGTGAGCATCGACGACAAGGGCAAAGTGTTCATCAATAAGGATGAAGTCCAGCCAGAACTACTGGAAACCAACCTCAAGGCGGCCAGGACTGATGACGCTGATGTACGGGTGCAGTTGCAGGCTGACAACGGAGTGAATTATGGGGAAGTGGCGCGGGCCATGGCTTCGATTGAACGTGCGGGGATTACGAAGTTGTCGGTGATTACGGCGAAGTAGTGGATAAGCTGGAGTGACGAATCGGGGAGGCACAAAAAGGTTACGGACATGAAAAAGCCCAACCTGAGAAGATTGGGCTAAGTCATTGAAAAATATGGTCGGGACGGAGTGATTCGAACACTCGACCCCTAGCACCCCATGCTAGTGCGCTACCGGACTGCGCTACGCCCCGACTAGGCGTGTAACTTGTCCTTCACCTCGAAGGACGCTCAAGAATATATCGCAAGCTTTTGAAAACTGGAAGTATTTAAAAGCAGAAATTTATTTCTTGAGGACAACCAGTACATCTTCCAGTTCGGCAATCATCTGCCGGATCATTTGTTTGTACTGGGTGGTGTCATCTTTGGCTTCATCGCCGGACAGGCGCAGACGTGCGCCGCCGATGGTGAAACCCTGATCGTAAAGAAGTGCGCGGATCTGCCGGATCATCAGCACGTCCTGGCGCTGATAATACCGGCGGTTTCCGCGGCGTTTGACGGGGTTGAGTTGAGGAAACTCTTGCT